>Ga0255752_10001781_pt1 | contig 24693 bp, 19 predicted proteins | sample 011ome_25_FD_179952 | JGI IMG/M metagenome (GOLD analysis project Ga0255752, IMG submission 179952) | Coastal salt marsh microbial communities from the Groves Creek Marsh, Skidaway Island, Georgia - 011512CT metaG (version 2) | ecosystem: Environmental > Aquatic > Marine > Intertidal zone >... | reverse complement strand
ACGAGAATAGTGGGTGTATTTGATATGGAAGCCATGACTACTAAAAGTGGAAGACAATCTGTTAAGTACTGCAGATGATAGCAAGAAGGATGCTCATTTGATTTTATCGAGAAAAAATAATCAATGCGCCTACTTAACTGGCCGCAATCGGTCATCCGCACAAATTCAACAAATTAAATAGCTTAATTAAAAAAACGTAATTTATACTCGCGAATTAGGTAAAAATTCGTCTGTTACATCGCGAGATCCATGAATCCTCACTGCACTAAAAACAGACAAATTAACCATCTGAATGGCTTTGCACTAGTGCTCTCACTATTGCTAATGGCCTTTGTGCTATTGCTGGTCCTCTCGATGACGACCCTTTTGCAAGTGGAAAGCCGAGCGGCAAGCAAGCGCCTGCAAATATTACACGCACGTGAGAACGCACGACTTGCGCTGATGCTTGCGATCGGCCAGCTGCAGAAACACGCCGGACCGGACCAGCGCGTGAGCGCTCGCGCCGACATTCTCGGCGACGGCAATTTTGAGCCGTCTGCTAGATTTTGGACTGGGGTGTGGGACAGCACCGACCCGACCGCCACACCTTCGTGGTTGGTATCGGGAGCTAATGCGAGCCCTAGTATTACACCTCCAGTCGCCATCACGATGGAAGTCGGGTTCGCGGGTTCAAGTAATAACCCAAACCAGTCGAATAGCTTTCTACCGATACGCGTGACAGCGCAAAGCCTCGACCATGGGCAGTATGCGTGGTGGATCTCTGATGAAGGCATAAAGGCGGCAACGAGCGTCCATCAAGCGCTGCATAAAGCGCTCGACGAACTCCCTGATGGCGACCGCTATCTCGACTACAACCTCAACTCAAATAAGGTGTTGCACGCGCGGCATGACCCGAACTTCGACTACCACTTACTGTTCAACATTCATGACCCAGATAGCTCAACGGCGGCGCTCCTGGATCAAGTAGTCTACCAAGACCAGATTGGGATACTTACCGCCAATAAGTCACAGAACGATCGGGATACCATTCAAGCCACATTCAGGCACGACCATACCCTTCGAAACCGCTTTGTGCTGTCTGACCCGAGTCATGGAGGTTTAAAAAAAGATCTTAGCTTTCTCAAAACACTGGACTCCGCTGCGACGACTCAGGCACAGCTCGACACGCTCTACAATGAACCGAACAACCTGATCACCAAGGGGGTGATTCAGTTGGTGCAATTCAGGGGGGATCCGACGGCTCATCCCAACAACGAGATTATGGGGATGCAACTCGGTGAAGATACCCTTGCGACCACTGAAGCCAAAGCCAACCACTTCGACTTGTTGCCAGTCATTAGCGAACTACAAATCAGCTTAGGCATTGCCGCTGAAGACGGCAACGTCGCCAACAGTTCGACGACCGATAGCTCCGTCTACCTGGTCTATAAAGTGTACCTGGAACTATGGAATCCCTACACCATTCCGATTTTGATCGGGGATAAAAACATACCTGATTCTCGAGGGTTTTCAGACATCGCCGTCGAAATAAAGAATTTACCCAACTTCAACATCACCAATAACAATTCGGCCAGCGCCGCGGTTGGCTCAATCCCAAATATCCGAATTAAATGGAGTGATCACAGTAGCCCTAAAATCCTGCGCCCCGGCATGGTTTTTCGGACAAGTCTGCCTCTAGATTCGGGCAGTATCAACAATTCTCACGGCGACAACAACAGCGGCGCGATTCAGCAAGTCTTGCCGGGAAGTATACTCGGCAATCGATCCGACAACTATACTGGTAGATTCACTTTCAACAGCTCGCCTGTCGAAATAACACTGCAGGCCATCAATGCCAGCAATCAGGAGCGAGAGATGCTAACAATCGAATTAAAGAATTACTCCGACTTCAGCATCGATTATGATTACAATAGCTTCAACAACCGAGCCTCTTGGTTAAAACGAGTGCCCACGTCCAGCACTGGCGCATGGGGCATGAACACCAATTCTCTTGAAGTCCCTGGCTACGCATTTGCATTTCGTTATCGCATGCTAGACGAGCAAGAAACACCAGGAGCCATTGCAGATATTTCAAATTGGCTTAGCAAATACGATATACGTAGCCGCTCTATCAGCGTCGATATTGAATCTTGGGACTTGAACGAGGCTTGGAGCTCCAACCCTGTCCTGCCCTACGACTTCAGAGTCAATTGCGCAGATACTGATCTCTCGACATTTGAGCCTAGCGAAAGCTTCAAAGGCGACCATTTCTTTCATTACGAAACCTCAGGCAGCTACACTGGTCGACGCGACCGAATTGCGCGCTTTATTGATCCGCCGATTAGCGAAGTCACTGACCTCGGTGCTTTCAGGAGCCTTAAATACAAAAATTATCCAGCCAACTCGATGGGCAACTCATGGGGCGGCGATCTAAACGACCATTATGATCGCTATTATTTTTCGACCCTACCAGATCCTAACATCGTAAAGTGGGATGGCACAATCCCTCTAGCTAACGGTCGGATAGCCCATCATGTAGAAGTCCCCCAACTGATTGATCCGGATGCCGCCGAGCACTTATTCATCGAAAACGGCTTCAATCTAAATTCGACCTCCGAAGAGAGCTGGAAGAGTGTGCTATCGAGCAAAAGCTTCCCGGAAAATACATACGATTTTCGCTACGAACAAGCAGACGATTCTAACGCACCGGAATGGGATACACATGCAACCGCGATTGATCGAATTACTGTCACTCAGCCCCACGCGATGCTCCATAATCTAAGCGAGAGAGCAAGCGACTCACGCTTTAATTTCGTCTCGCGAGCAGACACCAGTAGCTATCTTAATGCCTTCAGTATCGATAACGTCAATTGGCTCAATTCGCTGCAATACCCAACTTTCTATCAGTCGATCCGAGAGCTGGCCGAGGCGGACGTGGAAGCCCTGAGCACTGCCATCGTGCAGCAACTACAAAAGTATTACGAAAATAACGGCCATCCACCGCTCAGTATGGCCGACTGGCTCAATTCTGGCTTACTGCAAGATGCGATCGACGCCGTCCCAAGCCTAAACAACCGAGAGAATGGCACAGACTTAATTCCTGCGCACTCACCCGCACACATCTCACAAGCCACGCTACTGAATGCCTTAGGTCCTTTTTCCTTTGTTCGCTCGGACACATTCCGCATTCGCGCCTACGGCGCTGCGCTGAACGAAAGTGATGGCGTGCCCCAATCCGAAGCTTACCTCGAAGCACTGGTACAGCGTTTACCTGACGAGCAGAGCAATCGCCTGTTCGGACGATCATTTAAAATCCTCAACATTCAATGGATTGCTCCAATCAATGAGTCGCCACCAGTCCGCAAGTAATGAAATTTAACACGTACATTTGGATGACCTTAGTTGGAGTGATTACAGCATCAGCAGTGGAACCAGCTTCGTACTCGGTTACTTTTTCGACTTATGCACTGCGAATATTGGATCCCGCAAACCTCTATTACGCAGATGCCCCCCACAGTTTAACTAAACTTGAGTTCAGAAAAAAAAGCCGCTCAGATCATTACCAAGCTACCATTCAAAGCGAGGACAAAACACTACGAATCTACCGCAAAGACACTGCATCAGCCAAAGAAATGCCGCCAACATTAGTCGGACGAATTCGAATCGAACCAACCAACGTTCCGCTGCTGCTGCTCCTCACACCAAATAGCGATCGCAGAAATGACAGGATCAACGCCTATGCGATCGACGATTCACAACGCAACTTCCCCCAAGGTAGTATTCGCCTAGTCAATCTCGCAGGAGTTGATGTATTAGGAAAGGTCGGCACTGCGCAGATTGCCTTAGAGCACGGCGGGATTAGCCAAGCATACAATCCGGCAAGCTGGGCGCCGCTCGACATTTCCATCGCCGCAAAAGACCACAATCGCTACTATCTACTCTACAAGAACAACATTCATATCACTTCTGGCAGTCGCAGCCTGCTAATCCTAACGCCTCCGACTCGAGCAGGCTCAATACGCATCGGTGGGCATCTATTGCTGGAATCTCCAAACCAAATTAATGAGCCAACTCACCAACTATAGCGCAGCGTATTTCTCCCACAGATACGTGAACGCCCAGGCGAAATCACGAGGGCGCGCTTCGATCCATGCATTCAACTCATCGAGGTCGATCCATTTACCATCGCTCACCTCTTCGGGATCGAGGGTAAACGGGCCCTCTGCGCAGCAACGATAGACCCAGACGAACTCCTGCCCAGTTTGCTTACAAGGAGACACCTTAAAAATGCGCTCTAAACCATTAGGCTGGGTTAAGCCGATCTCTTCAGCCAGTTCGCGCGGCGCTGCAGCATCGTAATCCTCGCCACTATCAACGTGACCCGAACAAGAACTAACCCATTTACCGGGCGCCGAATCTTTGTTCAACGAGCGACGCTGTAGATACAATTGCCCCGCAGTATTAAAGACGAAAACATGCACTGCACGGTGCATTAGCTGTTCGCGATGAACCACGGCACGCTCCGCTGTGCGAAGGACAGTGTCCTCGGCATCAACAACATCAAATAATTCGGATTTCTGCACGGCTAGTTCTGTAAGGGAGGCGGTCATATAGTGATGAACCATGATGAACCCAAATTGCGACTAAAGTTCCACCGGTGAAGTATAAAAAAGCAGCTGAGGCCCGACCGCTCTGCCTAAAGGCGTCATACCACACTAGCGCCTAGCGAATCAAGCCCTTGAAATCTTCAAAATGACCAGTAAAGCCACCAGGGACACCTTTGTTGATCACTGCAACCGCATCATGCGAATGCAGCGATTCGAGATGCGCACAGGCAACTTGAAAATCAACAATACGCGGCTCTGCGCCGAGTTGCTCGTAGAGCAGACGTGCGGCATCTTCGACAAATTTGGTAAAGGCCCCATTCATCTCGGCAAATGCTTGTTCGTCCTCGCGCTTGACCATCACTTGGGTCTCGGTCTTGAGGGCTTCGAGGCAAATCTGCTGAATCTCTTCGATCGTGACATGCGCCTCCTCGGCCACCTCGACGCTCACGCGCGCGGTGCTACGCTGCGAGTGCGGGATGCCATATACATTACGACTCTCGCGCGCATGCTCCGAAAGCTCAGATGAGCACGGGCACGCAGATGAATAAATAAAGTCAAAGTGAATGTACTTACGGAAACGGTTGAGCTCGTCGATTTTACCTTCGAATGCGCATGTGTAATACTGCCAGCCTTCAAGTCCACTACGCAGGCTAGGCTTGAGAATTGGGTATTCGAAATCGAGCTTCAGCTGCGCGCGATGCGCGATGACCTCAGTCTTATACTCAAGCAAAATCTCATGCAGGAGGTCGGGCGTAAAAATACGGTCCTGAAAAGTATAGAATACACGCATGATCCGCGACATGTTGATGCCCTTCTGGTTTGCCTCCAAAGAGACTGTGCCAGTGATCGAGGTTTCGAGTGTCTGCGTATCAGAAGTCGGCGTAATGTAACGCAGCGGGAGCCTGAAGTTTGAAATGCCGACCTTAAGGATGGGCACATTTGCTCCGAATATCTGCTGCGCGTCCGCGTTCTGCATATCAGGCAGGCCGGAGCGATATTCATCGGTAAGGACGAAATTCTGGTCATAGGATTTCACTGGCTTCGCGGCAGCGCTCAGTTGGTCCTGTGCTGGAATGCTTTTTTTATTTTTCATGCTTTGATGGCTCGTCGACAGGCTTGCCACCGATATTCACATAACAAGCTGCCTAAGAATGACTAGAGCCGCAAGCCCGCGTCACTCCTTATAGGAGCGGAGGAGGTAAAGCAGTATTGGCCGACTTGGCAAGTTCGGAAAAAGGCGTTGCCGAACTTGCCAAGCATGCTAAGTCTCTGCGTACATGTCGTCCGATTTTAACATTTTAGGTTCCAGCAGTAGTGGTAATTGTGCTCTGCTCCGCACCGGCAACAGCAAAATCCTGATTGATGCCGGCTTTTCCGGCAAGCGTATCGGACTCATGCTCGAAACAGTCGGTGAATCGATCGATACCATCGATGCGGTGTTCCTGACTCACGAACACAGCGACCACGCGCAAGGGATCCGCGGCCTCGCGAAACGCTCCGACCTGCCAGTCTTTGCCAATCGCGATACCGCCGAGGCAGTGCAGGACAAACTTGTCAAAAAAGTGAACTGGCAGGTCTTTCAGACCGGCACTGGCTTTCAATTTCGTGACATCGAGGTGCGCTCCTTCTCAGTGCCGCATGATGCCTACGACCCAGTTGGCTTCACGTTCCACTGGGGCGAGATAGATGACCTAATCTCGCCGGCCCAAAGCCTAGCTTGGGTCACCGACCTGGGACATATGCCCGAACATATCAAACAACACATTAAATCCGTGCAAATCCTAGTCCTAGAGGCTAATTACGATGAAATGTTACTAGAAAGTGACGATCGCCGCCCTTGGTCACTCAAGCAGCGCATTCGAGGTCGCCACGGCCATCTCTCTAACGACGCCTGCTTCGAGGCTTTAAGCGCCTTAAACGGCAGTTCAACGCTACGCGAAGTCTACCTCGCCCACCTCAGCAAAGACTGCAATACGCTGGAACTGGTACAGAATAAGTTTGCACCCCTCACTGGCGGCACTAGCTCCTTCACCATCAAAGTGGTCGATCCTAAAATCGACGCTGCCCCCGCGGCGAAATCCTAAAGACTTTTAATTGATTCCCTAATCACATGAAAAATCCCTATCGTAAAACAAAAATCATTTTCACTGTCGGGCCAGCCACGCAAGACGAGGCGACCCTAGAACGGCTCATCCACGCAGGTGTTGACATCTGCCGCATCAATATGGCGCATGCGGACCATGCATGGACCCGCGAAATCATCCGTCGAGTGCGCACGGTGTGTAAGCGCGTTGGTCGCCACATCGCGATCATGATGGACGTCAAAGGTCCAGAGATCCGCACTGGCGATGTGCCTGAGACTTTTGAACTGGAAAAAGGCGAAATCATCGACTTCACATTCGGGCAAGGCATTGGCAGCCTCGGCGAAGACGGCCTGCGTCGAGTCGACCTCAACTATCCAGGCTTCTCGAAAGACATCAAGGTCGGCGACACCGTGCTAGTCGACAGTGGCCTCATGCGCCTGCTCGTGCTTGAGATAAAAGAAGACCAATATGTCCGCTGCGAGGTCATCATCCCTGGTCCGCTTGGCAATCGTCGCCACATCAATTTGCCCGGCGTGCGCGTCAACCTACCCGCCTTAACCAAAAAAGACGAAGGCGATGTCGATGTTGGCGTCAAAGAAGGCGTCGAATTCTTCGCGCTGTCATTCGTGCGCGAACCAGACGACCTCGACGTGTTTCACCGCTATCTGTCTAACCAGGGCTCGCCGGCCAAAGTCATTGCGAAAATCGAAGACCAACAGGCGATTCGAAACCTCGAAGACATCATCAAAGCCTCCGACGGTTTAATGATCGCCCGCGGCGATCTTGGTGTCGAGTGCCCTTTTGAAGACCTGCCCCTCATTCAGTCACGCGCCATCAGCGCTTGTATTCAAAATACGACACCGGTGATTGTCGCGACGCACATGCTCGAATCGATGATCGATTCACCGATCCCGACGCGTGCTGAGGTCACTGACATTGCCAATGCGATTCGCGAAGAAGCAGATTGTGTCATGCTTTCCGGCGAGACCACGATCGGCAAATATCCAGTGGAGTGCGTTGAGACGATCAATCGTATCGCCAAGCGCATGGAAAGTGAAGACGGCCCCGTGCTACGCGAAGACCTTGTACTCAAACTGCCGAAGTCGAAAATGCTGCGCTCCTCAGTATCTCTTGCCTCCGAGCTCGAGGACGCCGGGATCGTAGTTTTCACGCGCCGCGGCTTGCTTGCGCAAAAGCTCTCCTCACTTCGACCGAACGTGCCTGTTTACGCATTTACCGATAACAACGATGTTTTTAGCCAACTGTTGATCATGCGCGGCATTGAGCCATTTTTTATGGAATTCGACAGCATCGATCCAGAGCGCACCATTCAAAATGCCTTTAAGGCCCTAGAGGCGCGCAAGTGGGCAAAAAAGGGCGCGTCGATGGTCGTCATTACCAATGTGATTGCGGGCAAAAAGATAATCGACACGATTCAGCTGCGTGAGGTTGAATGAATCGGTAACCATCCCCGCCCGGTTAATGGATAAATTAAAAAATCTACTACTACTTCTGGCACTGGTGTTCGGTGCGATTGCGATCTTCGAATCTGGCGCTCGCTACGGCGCAAGCAACATGCGTGCCCATGCGATTGCCAGCGAACTACAGCTTCCACTGGGCATTTACATCTCTGGTAATTCTAGCATGGATGAGCCGACGAAAGCCCAATGGGCGGCAATCATCGATCACGGGATCGCCGCTGGCGCGATTCATCGCCAGCTCTGGTATCTCAACACCGATGCCAAAGCCCAACTCGACAAAGTGCTGACGGTTGCCCTTTCCGTGCGTGGCGATGGTACTGGCAAACGCTATGAGTTGATCGCAAACAGTAAGGAGAAGCCCAGCGGACTAAGCGACATGAAGCTCAATGAAATTCAGTACGCGATCAACAGAGCGAAACTCGAACTGCTCGACAATGCCGCTAAAAAAGCCGCACCCGACCAAGTCAAAGACACTGAATAAATTCTGATCAGGACGAATAATTAGGCTGGGGCGATCGCTCCATTGGGGCGCATTAGTGCTGAGTTATGTCAATCCAGTGCTTGCTTAACGAGTCGGATTTGATTTGACTAAACGGGTGCAACAAACTGAAGAATATCGCCCAGGTGCAAGCATTATCAAACAAGGCGCTGAGAGCACTGGCTTTTATGTTTTAGAAAAGGGTGCGGTCGAAGTCTACAAAGACGATATCATGCTCAACGTGCTCATGTATCCTGGCACGATTTTTGGCGAGATGGGCGACATTCTCGGCAAGCCCCGAACTTGCACAGTCAAAGCACGCACTCCGACCACCGTCATAAAATATGACGTTGGTGACATGGAAAACGTGATCCGAGAACATCCTGAGATCGCCCTCAAAATCTTTAAGACACTCGCCAGTCGCCTGGAGCGCACCACTCAAAAGTTGGCAGACGTAACACGCGTCTCTACCGTGTGGTCGGTAAAGCATAACAAGTCCTAATCTGGGGGTTTAGTAATTAAACTGTAAGGCGATAGGCTGCGACCCGATTACTCTTGCATGAAAATTCTCCTTATTCCGCTCATGATTTTTTCTCTATTCGCCAACATGCTCGCCGCTGGACTTGAAGTCGGCAGTGATGCACCACAAATTTCTGCCATCGATCATACTGGTAACACGATCGACCTCGGAGCCGCACTCAACTCTGGTACTACTGTCGTTTTTTTCTACCCCAAGGCGATGACCCCGGGGTGCACCAAGCAAGCCTGCAGTCTCCGCGATTCATGGGAAGTACTGCAGCAACGAGGCGTTACCATCTTCGGCATCTCCGCAGATACTGCCAAAACACAAGCGGCGTTTCGCGATAAGCATCAGCTTCCCTTTACGCTGATTGCCGATACCGACAAAGTGGTGAGTAGCGCATTTGATAAGAGCCGTTGGAGTCGCCAAGCCTACATCTTTAAAGACGGCAAACTAGTCTGGCTCGACTTAAAAGCTTCCACCGCCAATCAGGCTGACGATGTGCTCGCAGCCCTCGACCAGTTGGAAAAATAAGTCGTGCTAAGTCGCGCGACGAATCGTCGACTTAAAAGAAAAACGCTTCGGCCAGTGCTTGCTCAGTCGCCATTGGTTTCACTCGAGTGTAGACGTCCGTTTCGCCTTTTCCCAGCGATGCGTGGATTTCGCCACGCGAGCCATCCTTGAACTTACGACATTTCAAGTAACGCTCGTCATTGTAAACAAATTCTAGTTCTAACGCACACACATCGGACGACTCAGATTCGAACAGTGAGAATTTCGTGTCAGGCGATACGCACGATAGACTGCCATCGCAGTCAGAGAAACATGCCTGTACCCATTCCAGCAAGCCACGCCCTTCGCCAGGCATTGACGCGCAGTGTCGCACTCGAACCGCCTGCAAGCCATCGCACAGGCTCTCGATCGAATAGCCACTCATAAACTGGCCAATCGCCTGCCGAGCTGGCAGTAGCCGCGCCTTGGCCAAATCGACCGCACGGCTCGGATCTGGCCAGTTCAGTTTCGATAAATCCTCCAATTCGACCGAGCTATCGTAAACACAACGACGCACGCCCAGCAGCAAGTTATCAAAATAAGTCTCAATCCGCTGCGCTGGGACCCCGCTGAACCAGTGGTACGTCGGCAAATCGCCCTCCAACCAAATCGACACTTGGTTGGCCAAATATCCGAAATCTTCCGACTTATAGCGCAGCATCAAGGCTTCACAGCAGCACATCTCGCGGTGCGAATCACCAATATAGCATTGGCTAAACAGCTTACTCTCCATCCCACCCTCTAGATCCGCACGTGTCGGGCACAGCACAATAATTCGGCTCGGGTAGCGCTGCGCGAAACGAATCAGCGCATCAAAGCGCTCACGCGCCTCTTCTGCCGTTACTTCTAGGCCGAAGTGCAGCACCACATTCATCTGCGATGCGCGCGACTCTAGATGCGCAGTCGAGGGCTCGGAATCCCACATCGAGGCGAGCCGACTGGTCACCTCGCGGACAGGGAGTTCCACCCCTGGCAGGGCATTAATTAATTCGGCCATAATAAAATGTTTTAAACACTGAAAGTCAGTTCTTACTTTGATGTCTACGACCCAGAACGGCGCCACTGATGGCCTTTTTCTTGAAGCAAGCGTTCGCTCTCAGCGGGGCCCCATGACCCTGACGCATACTCGGCGAGCCCACTTTGGCCGCACTTTTCCCAGTGCTCTAAAATAGGCGTCACTAACTTCCAAGATGCCTCCGTCTCATCGCCACGAATGAAGAGTGTGCTATCGCCGATCATTGCATCGAGAATCAAACGCTCATACGCTTCAGGGGTATTCGAGCCAAAAGTCGTCGCATAACGGAAATGCATCTTCACTGGCTGCGTGCGCGTTTCTAGCCCCGGGACCTTCGAATTCATGATCAAAGTCACACCTTCGTCTGGTTGGATACGAATTACCATTGTGTTCTGCGCCACATCGAACTTTTTACCCTCCGAAAAAAGAATGCCCGGCGGACGCTTAAACTGAATTGCAATCTCGCTCGCACGCCGCGGCATGCGCTTACCCGAACGAATATAGAACGGTACACCTTGCCAGCGCCAATTGTTGATCGACAAGCGCAATGCCGCGTAAGTCTCTGTGGATGAATCCGCTGGAATGCCTAGGGCATCTGTGTAGCTGTCGACCGGCTCACCATTGACCAAACCTGCAGTGTAGCGCCCGCGCACCACATCACCGCCATCGACCTTCAGCTCGAGCGGTTGAATCGCCTTCAATACTTTAACCTTCTCATCACGAATCGACTCTGGGTCGAGCGAGACTGGTGGCTCCATCGCCGTCAGAGCGACGAGTTGCATCGTATGGTTCTGAATCATGTCGCGCAGCGCACCACTGGTATCGTAATAACCGCCACGCGTGCCGACACCAAGACTCTCCGCGACTGTAATCTGCACGCAATCGACATGCCCACGATTCCACATCGGTTCAAAAATCGAATTCGCAAAACGCTGCACTAACAGATCCTGCACCGTCTCTTTGCCAAGATAGTGGTCAATTCGATAGATCTGCGGCTCTTCAAATACACTATTGAGCGTGGCATTTAACGCCCGCGCCGATGCGAGATCTCGGCCAAATGGTTTTTCAATGATCACCTTGGAGGCCAACTTCGTGCCGACATGCGCCTGCGCCATACCACTACTGCCGAGGTTCTCTACAATCGGTTGAAACACGCTCGGTGGCGTCGAAATATAGAATAGTCGCTGCACATCACGGCCAAGCTCAGCCTCGATCTTGTCGATCTTTTTCGCAAGCGAAGCAAAGGCTTCTCCCTCATCGTATCCACCCGCATGATACGTCATATTTTGGCGTACACGCTCCCATATTTCTTTGTTAAGAGAACGACGTGAATGCTCATCGATCGCCTTATCCATAATCTCACGAAACTGATCATCCTCGATCGGCTTACGTCCGAAACCAATTAAATGAAACTCACCAGGCAGCAAATTATCCACCCCGAGATTGAAAATAGCAGGTACCAACTTACGCGCAGTCAAGTCGCCAGAGGCACCAAAAATAACCACCACCGTCGGCGGTGCGCCTCGATGCTTGCTCAAGCCTTTTAGAAAAGGGTGTCTAGATTCGTCTGTTTCGTTCGTCATGACTGTTGGCGTTGGACTGAAAAATGTTTATGAAAAAGAGGCACATTTGGGTAATGATGCAACTCGCCACCCCCTCCTTTGCAAATTGAGACGTCTATAATGTCAAAGCGGAAGTGCTTTGGCGGTTTTTTCAACTGCTTCAAATAGTTGCCACAACCGCGTCGCAAAACATCTTTTTTATGACGGTCCACCGAATGAAAACCCGAAACTAGTGCCAATTCCGCGCGCGCGCGCACTTCAACAAAGACCAAAACCTTGCCATCCTGACAGATGAGGTCGATTTCATCTCGCTTATAGCGCCAGTTGCGGACGATTTCGCGATAACCAAGCACACGTCGACAATGATCCGCCGCAAGGTCTTCGCCAAAGGTGCCCCGCTGCGCCCGCGTGCTCTCTTCAGGCAAACGACGCTCCCGGATGCCCCAACGACACGCACGGATACGATGAAAGATATTCACCCGCAAACTATTAGCGAATTGGGCATGGTTAGCAAGAAATCAGACAGAAATAGCACCGTGCTGCTTTTTAGCTTTCCAGGTTTTCAGTATATACGCTTTGTAAGAGGACAGTTATGAGCATCCAAAAACATATTGTGGTCGGCGCGGGCCTCGCGGGTTGCCTGCTCGCATGGCGATTGGAGCAAGCCAGGCAACACGTGACACTCATCGGCAGCACCACACTGCCCAACGCCTCGCAAGTCGCGGGCGGCATCATCAATCCCGTCACTGGTCGCTGGATGACCAAGAGTTGGGGCTTCGATATGCTGATTTCACATGCTGCTGCCACTTACCGCGAACTGGAGCAACAGTTCGAGGTCGAACTATACCACCCAATTCCCCTCGTCCGCTATTGCCAAAATAGTTCCGACGTTAAGCGATTAGGCCGACGTATGCGCAACCCACGCTATGCCAATGTGCTTGGCGACTCCATCCCCAAGGGCGACGGACCTAATTCATTTGAAGACACACACGGCAGCTTTCAGATCAAACAAGCCGCCTACGTTCGGTTGCCGCTGCTGCTGCAAACGTTGCGTGAGCATTTCGCCCAAGCAGACATCTTCCGCGACGAGACCTTCAGCCACGCCAACTTAACCCGACAGGACTCGCAATGGCGCTACCACGACCTCGAAGCGGATCATGTTATCTTTAGCGAAGGTGTCGGCATGCAGGACAATCCATGGTTCAACTGGTTACCGCTGACCCCCGCTAAAGGCGAAACCCTGATACTCGAGTGCCCGACACTCGATCTGCCGCGCGCGATCTACCACCATCGCAAGTGGCTACTACCCTACGGCGATCATACCTTTCGCCTGGGTGCGACCTTTGACAGCGAGGATGCCACCTCCGAGCCAACCCCAGCTGGCGTGCGCGCACTGCTCGATGCCGCGCGCTCCTTCATCGCTCCACAATACGCGCTCACGGTTAAACAGCACCACGCCGGCCTGCGCCCCTCCACCAAAGACATCCGCCCCTTCATCGGCGACCATCCCACCGAAGCCGGACTGCACATCTTTAATGGGCTCGGCTCCAAGGGCGCCTCACTCGCCCCCGAATTGATCCGCCAATTCTTAGCACACCTACTCAGCGGCCAACCACTCGATCCCGAAATCGACATTGCACGCTTTGTCGAAACAGTCACTAATCCGCCCCAGACCGATGCAACTCACTGACATTGTCCACGATTACTTGAGCGCACACCTCAAGCCAGGCGACCACGCGCTCGATGCCACTGCTGGCAACGGCTACGACAGCACCGTGATGGCCACACTAGTCGGCGCCGAAGGCCATGTCATCGCCATCGACATTCAGGCCTCTGCGATCGATGCCACGCGCGCACGGCTTGAAGCGGCCGGCTGCCTCGCTCAAACCGAGCTGCTTGTTGCCGACCATGCGCAAGCGCTTTGCTCGCTGTGCACGAACTACGCGCAAACAATGAGCGCGGCCACCTTCAACCTCGGCTACCTTCCGGGCAGCGGCAAAAGCATCCAGACCGAGCCCGAATCGACTCTCGCCGCATTGCGCGCGGCCAGCGAACTACTCAAACCAGATGGTCTGCTACTCGTCACCGCTTATCGAGGCCACGACGGCGGCCAGACTGAAGCCAATCAAGTCGCGGACTGGATGCAGACAGTCCAAGAGCGGGGCTGGACAGTGGAAAGCCACGAGCCCATCGTCAACAGCAACCGTGTGCCACCAATCCTCTGGGTTGCGCGCAAGATTTAACTGCCCGATTCGACTACTTCGCGATTAAACCGACATCCGCGCTGTGAAGCTCTAAAAAGTCTCCCTCATATTGCCGCGAAATAAAAAAACGTAGCCGCATTGAAGTCGCTTGCTCTGGTGCGCGGATTGGTAACACAACACGTCGCACTTCATCCGAACTCCCCGTCGGACAGCGGAACAGTGTCTCTCGCTGTAGAGCCTCGCCATTCTGGTCCTTCCATGACAGCTTCACTTGCGTACGATTGTCCGGACTAATTTGATAGGCTATGCTGGCATCCAACAGGTAGCGCCGCCCCGGGACCACGGGAATATCTCGAAAGATCGAGAACACATCCGCACCCGTAACGCGAATTCCCTGATTCGCACTGACAGGCCCGACCGCTAAATGCTCGGCAGGACGGAAATCAAGGTTCCACTCAGGCACCTTTGGTAAATCAGGGCCGAGGAAGTTCCGCGCCTTCGGTGCGGTCGCCTCGTGCTGCAAATTGACATTCGATAGCTTAGACTGAAACGCTCCGACATCCGCCCCCCATTGCTGTGCAATCTCAGCGACAGCGGCATACTCCAGATAATCAGCTGCCGAGATCTCAACTCCAGCCTGCGCCATCGCAGCCAAAGCAAAGGCAACTGGATCGCACTTTGCAGATTTGGTAAACGACTTCAGCCGAGCATGGATTGGATCTTCCAGTAACTGCTGGCTAAATGTATCAAAGGCCGCGCGCGCAGCAATAAAATCGCTCAGTTGCTTCGGTAACGCATTCGGAAGTCCCTCATTCCACTCCGACAACACATCCAAGCCATTCGCAACCAGACGAGCGCGGCTCGCATGATACTGCGCAAATAACTCGGTCAAGCGAAACGCCTCTGACACCACCTCGATACGTGCCAAGCGACGCGGATCGTCGGCGAGCAGCGCCTTGCCCGCCTCGATCAACTCGCGCAACTCATCGAGACGCGCCGCATCAAAGAGCTCGATGCCAAATTCGTCTTGGTAAAACTTGATCCATTCCGCCTTGCCCTCATTCGCATTGCGATGCGCCTCAGCCTGCTCGTAGAAAGCCCGCATTGGCACTGCAGCCGCACCGAAAAAATGCGTATAATATTCATCTAGCAGCAAGGCGGCATCTTGATCGGGATTCCACAGTAACTCCGCCGCCAACCACGCCTTACACCCATCCAAACCCCACGATGAAGGCAATTGAGAGAAAAAGACGGTGACCCTGTTGGCACTCATATATTTCAGACTTTCTGTAATCCACTGATTAAATTGGCGAGGATACACATACGGTGCGCCGAAGTAATAATCCCAAGTCGCAAGCCGTTCCGCACCCGAATCTGCCCAACGCTGAATTAAGGCCTGATCCTGCGCCCGATAAGCTGGGTCATGCCACTGCGCTCGATCCGAGGTCAGCACCGGCATCACTCTGGGATGAAGCGGGAATGACGGCGACTGCTCCGTCCAGTAATAAGCCAAAGCCGTCAAGTAGCGCGGCTCCCCCGCAGGTGTCGTCCATGCCCCGCCCTGTTCAAATACCTGCTCCGCGACTTGATTCATAAAACCAAACACCAAATCCGTGTAATTCGGTCGACCGCGGAAATACTCGACAGGCTCAATCACGCGGCGCGTCGCCTCAGAGTCGTCGAATAATGTATTATCATTGATCGACAGTGAAAAACTCCGCGCCTCGGGATCCTTCGTAAATGCCGCCAGTGCCGCGGCAGCGGCGGCTTCAACCGCGCGCGGCTCGGTAAAGTCTGGCTGCGGATCGTAGCCGGCGTTTCCCTTCGGCTTGCGTCGACGGCCATACACTTCGGAGAAGACCTCTGGCTCAGCCTCATAGAGCGCTGGGGTAAATACCTGCGCCAACGCATGATTAAACTGAAAATGCTGCACGAACCGATTGCGTCGACCAAACTCGCCATTCATCGGATAAAAGGAGCGCATCACATACGCAGGCTCCTCGTGCCAGCGACCTTCGGGGAACTTGGCCGGCGGCGAGCCGATCCACTCCAACCCCAAATCCCCAGCCCAATACCAGCGCGCGCCAAGCAGCTGTTGGCACAGCGCATAGACGCCATTCAATACCCCGCCCTCACCATCACCTGCGACAAACACCCGAGTGCCATGGCGGTGAATCATAAATGCATCATTCTGCAACTGGCTGCGGAGCCCACCAGAATCACCCAGATAAATCGCATACTTCGGGCGATTCGTACCTGCCGCCTGTACCTCTAGGGCCACTCCCGTGCGCCTCTCAAATACGCGACGCAAGTCTTCCACCGCCGCCGACAGCGCAGCTCCAGTCTCGGCAGGCACGACCAGTGTGCGCAGCGACTTCAATGACAAGCGACTCGATCCGGGTAAATAATCGACCCGCCATGCACCAGGCCGACTCGACTGCGCCGAAAGCGGCGCCACTACAGCGCACAGACAAAGTGATAAGAATAAGTTATGTAGACGCATTGTATAAAATTAAGCCTCCTCAACACGAGAACTTCGACTCACGCCGCAAATAGAACTGCCATCAAGCTCAGAAGGCAAAAAAGAACTGCACAGAAGGGCCGAATTTTATTGAGTGACTTTATGGTAATACGCGCAGGCACTCGTTTCGCAAAAAATACAGATAAAACAGTAAACTGCCCCCACCACCAACCAACACCGAGCAACGCACCAAGCATAACAGCTGGCACGACCTGCCAACTCGGTGGATGATTCACATACACCCCCGTCGCCAGCAGCACCGCCATCGCCATCGGCAGGCGCATCGGCATCGCCAAGGAGCGATTAAATGCAGTACGAAACAATACCCGCGCGGTCGGCAATTCCCCCGTATCATCTAACACCGCGACGCGACGCGTGCGAACAAACTTAATCGCCATGTAGCCTAATACAAATACGGCAAACAAATGCATTCCAAAGCGTACAAAAGAGAGGTGCTTCGACATCATCATTAAGCCTGGAATCGCAACAGACAGCCAAGCCATCTGCGACAAGGCAAACGCCAGTCCCACCGCGAACACCTGACGCTTCGTCCCAACGACACCGACCTTGGCCAACCAAACCGTCCCTGGGAACAGGGCGAGTGATAAAATGAGTCCGGCTGTAATTCCCTCAATCATAATTAAACCCTTCGTGAATATGACCCACTTAGGGTCCAGCTGGCCTAGACCAGGTCGAACCGCTCGATGCCCTTGCGCACATCGGATAAGAATGCTGCTGCGCCGACGCCGTTAATCCAACGATGGTCAAAAGTCAGCACTAGAGAGGCGACTTCGATTGTAGCTCCATCTGTTGCATTTGGATCGGGCAACGCATAAGGCGCACCGATAAAAATCGTCGCAACCGAGGGTGGCACTACAATCGGGATTGCCGAACGAACATTATAAGCGCCCATGCTTGAAATCGACAGGGACACGCGATTCTTCGAATCGACCTCACCATGACGCGTACGACGTAGTGAATCATTGAATCCCTGTGAAAACTCCACCCACTCCATGGTGTTGACTTGCTTAACGACTGCAGTCTCCAACACATCCCCAGGAAGTGCCACCGCCATGCCTAGGTCAAAACGATCTGGATCATAGACCAGTTCTTCACCGCGGATGACTGACGCGAAGCGTTCATGCTTACGCATTGCCTCGACGACTGCCCATGCCGTCATGGTCGCCGTCGACAGAGTGCCTCCGCTGGTTTTCTTGCTACGTAATCGTGCATCGCGAACCTTCTCCCAGCGACAATTCATCTCAATCGTCGCAGGAATGATGCCCTGCAAAGACTGGATCGCTTCAAGCGAAAGACCCGCAGTTTTCTTTAGCGCACCATAAGCCACAGGCTCAGATGCGACTGGTGCTTGTTTCGTGGCAGCAGCCTCAGCGGCTGCACCCGACAGAGTCAGTGCGACTAGCTCCTGACCCACTGCCACTTCATCTTCTTCGGCGATTTGCCACTCACCTAGAACGCCATCCTCATCGCACTCAATCGGGAAGACCGCCTTATCGGTTTCCACTTCGCAAAGCGGATCATCAGCCTTCACCTGATCCCCCGCATGTCTCAATATCGAAACGACACGTGCGACTCGTATGCCTTCACCAAGAATCGGGACGGTGATCATTTTAGTCGTGCTCAGAGGATGGTTCGAATCAGCAATCATAGGGTCTTCAATAAGGGTTGGTGCCGATGACACGTCGAGTTGCAGCGAGGCTTCGAGCGTCGTTGAGAGCAAACGTTCTAGCGCTGCAGCGATGCGCGCTTGGTCCGGCAGTGCCGCGTACTCATAAATGGGGTTAAAGCCAACATGCACGTCGTCTTTGGAGACGATGACCGGAGGCGTTTTTAAGCGCTGTAAGAGTGCGTGATCACTGCACATCTCTGCGACGATCATTTGGCCGATACTGGCGCTGATGTTATCTTCCTGCACGATCAACAGTCGCCCAGTCTTACGCAGTGATGTCGCCACCGCTGCTTTATCCCAAGGTGCAATCGAGCGTAGATCAATGAGTTCAACATCCAGATCCGAGTCCATCGACTCCAGGGTCCGTTCGACGAGCTCAACGCAATTCCCCCAAGTCACTAATGTCAGCAGGCTACCGGATCGTACTAGCCGCGCCTGGCCGAGCGGAATCGCCGCGACCGCAGTCGGCGCAGGCAGTTCAGCCCACATGAGATGCTTGGGCAGGAGAATAATGGTGGGGTCTGCGCCGTGCAGCGCAGTCCAGAATAAGCCAGCCGCATCGCCAGGCGTAGATGGCACGACCACCCGAATACCGGGAACACGTGCGAAGGACGCCTCCCCTGATTGACTATGCCATAAGGCACCACCCGGCAAATATCCTCCGCAAGGGGCATAGATCACTAGCGGGCATTGCCATTGGCCGAAACTACGCCAGCGCAGCGTTGCCATATTGGACACCAGCTGATTCCAACCGGGATAAATGAAATCGACAAATTGGATCTCAAAACACGGCCGCTTTCCATAAGACGCCAAGCCGACGGAGACCCCCATGATCGTGGACTCTGCCAATGGCGAGTTGACTGCACGCTCAGGATCTTTGCTTGAGAGACCTTTGGTCAGGTTAAATACGCCGCCTTTCGGGTCGGCAATATCTTGACCAAAAAAAACCACCTCTGGTACTTGATCCAGCGCCGCGTGGAAGGTGCGATTCACCGCATCGAGCATTCGGCAGGACTGCTCGAGCTTGATCCTTGCTGGCGGCGCTGGAGTCGCCGCACCGGTCAAATGCAATCCGCACTCTTCGCCCAAAGGATCTGCCTGAGTACTTGCCTGACGATAGGCAGCACGGATCTCTGCGCGTAGCTCCGCTTCCTGCGCAGTCGCCTCAGCTTCGGTGAAGAGCCCATCCGCGATGAGTTGATCCTGGAATAGTTTGATCGGGTCACGCTGTTGTATGGCTTTTAACTCATCTGCGGCACGATACTTACGCTGGTCATCCGCGCTGGAATGATTCGAGAAACGCTCGACATCGCACCAAATAAATGCAGGCCCTTGCCCCGCACGCGCTTGTCCCACGGCTCTGCATCCCGCTGCTGCAACTGCTTCGACATCACTGCCATCGACCCGGATCCACTCGCTGCGATCCAATACGCCGAGTGCAATCGGATTCGTGTGTGTGGTCGATGTGCTGATTGCGATACGGTTATCCTGCACCACAAAAACCATCGGCAGTTGCCGCTCTTTCGCAAAACAAACCGCTTCATAGAAATCGCCTTGCCGGGCTGACGCCTCGCCAAGCGAAGCATACACGACATTTGGTTTGCCATCCAGTTGCATGCCCCAAGCCGCGCCACAGGCGGGCAGCAAATGCACGCCCACTGGCGAAGGATGACTCCAAATATTGAGCGCGCGGTTGCTGAAATGCCCAGTCAATTGCCGACCACCGCTGGAGGAATTTCGCTTCGCATAAAACGCGAGCGCTAGATCGAAATCGCTGAGGCCACGTTGAGTGCAGAAAGCTCGATCGCGATAATATGGGAACGCGTAATCATCTGCGTCGAGATGAATTGCGATGCCAGCGAGTGCCTCATGGCCCATGCCGGAAATATGAAACCAGCCCTTGCCCTGGCGTATCAAGCTTTGCTCACGTAAATCGCCAAACCGACTTCGCCACAGAATACGTAATAATGATCGACGCGTTTCGGGATCCAACCGCGTGCTCGTATCTAGGTTTGGTGGGGGCATTTCTATCAGCAGGAAGTAACGAGCTTGAAACCGAACAAGCCTAACATCACTCATTAAAGAATAGGCGGATTGCTCGTGCAAGAATGAATCAGTACTGATTCTGACACAAACAAGGCCCAAATACTTAATCAAAGCGCCGCGCGCTTCAGCATGCCTGAGCGATTAAATTCACATTCGATCGACGACCAAGCGGCAGACAACCGTTGCGACTGTCCAACAGTCGCGCATTGCGCTATTTCAAGATACGATGCAACGCAGCACTCATATCCTTGATTCGATATGGCTTGGGCACTACGGCCTTAAATCCGGCTGCTTCGTACTCTGACATCACGTTCGAGGTACTGTAGCCACTCGATGCCACTGCGATCAGCCCAGGATCATACTCGGATAAGATCCGGCACGCTTCTTCGCCGCCCATCCCGCCAGGAACGGTTAAATCAAAAACCACCGCATCAAATGGCTTACCTGCTTCTTTGGCCTTTTTATACGCTTCGATTGCTTCGTCGCCATTGGTCGAAAACTCTACCTCATAGCCTAGTACTTGCAAAATTTCGCCAGCCACCATCATCATCGCCTCCATGTCATCCATGACCAAAATACGCCCATGCCCAGGATGGATTGTATTATCCTCCTGCGCCTCGGCTGGGGACGGCTCAGCAACTTGTGCCGCTTTCGGCAGATAGACCTTAAATGTGGAGCCTTCGGAAACGACCGAGTCTACAGTCATGAGTCCATGATGGCTCTTGATAATTGAATAGGACGACGCCAAGCCAAGGCCATTGCCATTCTTCTTGGTGGTGAAATACGGATCGAAGATGCGCTTCAAATTGTCCGGCGTAATACCTCCCCCTTGGTCTTGCACTGCGATACAAACGTAATCGCCCGACGGCAGCGCAGGGATGTCTCCACTGCTGACATGCTCACAAGTTAAATCTAATCGAATGGTGCCTCCCTCGGGCATTGCTTGGTCTGCATTGATGATTAGATTATTCACGACCTGGCTGATCTGCCCCTTATCCGCATCAACCGACCATAAATTATCATCCTTATGCACTTCGCACTTCACATTCGAACCACGCAGAATGAATTGCGTACTATCTTCCACCAATTGATCGATAGTGGTGGCCTCCAGCAGCGGCGTACCGCTTTTTGAGAAGCTAAGTAATTGCTGAGTCAACGAGGTCGCCTGAAGCGCCGCCTTCTCCGCTAAGAGTAGTTTCTTCGAACCAATGTCCCCCTCATCCATCCCCATGCGCACCATGGAAATATTCCCCAATATCGCAGTCAGAATATTATTAAAGTCATGCGCAATACCTCCGGCCAATAAACTAATCGAATGCAGTTTCTCAGTCTGAAAGATTTCTTCTTCTGCTTTCTTATGCGACGTCACATCACGCAGCACAATGACGCAGCCATGTTGGCTCGGGTCGCCCTCAAGTATACAGCGCATCTCCACGGTGACCAAAAATTCGGCGCCGTCTCTTCCCGCTAAAGAAACGCCTAGCTCCGGCGCAATTTCCTGTGAAAGAAACACGTCGACTGGATCTGTGATTAACTTGCCAGTCTTCGGATGTCGCAGCTTCAGCACCTCGCCCACGCGCTGGCCGCACACACTCGCCAGCGTCACGCCAATCATCTTCATGGCTGCTTGATTCATGCGCTCGACCTCACCATTTGGATTAACTGCAATCACAGCGTCTGCGATCGAATCCAAGGTCACCGCAAGGCGCTCCTTCTCTCGCTGTAAATCCAACTCTGCACTACGGTGTAGCGTCACATCTCGCAAAATCACCAACAGCGCACCCTCTCTCTCCCAGACTAAATCCACCGCATTGAGCTCAACCAAGCGAGTGCTCTCTTCAGGCCCAGGAACTTCCAGCTCAATTCGCTTACCTCGCTCCACTTCAAACGGAAAAATTTCTCCAACCAGCGACTCCGGCTGCGCCTCTAAAAGCTGAGCCGCCGCAGGATTTAAGAACTTAATCTCGTACTCCTGCGTTAAAATCAACATGGCATCCGTATTCGCATCAAATATTCGCCGCAACAGATCGGCATTGTGCTGCACCTCCCGAGTCTGTGATGTCACTTTCTTCATCCGATTGGCTCGTGCGACCGCAGAGCGAATCGAACCGCGCAGCACTTCACCGCTCAAGCGATCCTTACACAAATAATCCTGAGCACCTTCCTGTAGGGTCTTGAGTGACCACTCTTCATCGTCTTCGCCTAACAGCACGATGATAACCTCATCTCGAGCAGCACCAACCACTGCCTGTAAAGTCGCGATTTCACCACTATCTGGTAACGACAGATCGAGAAGGATGAGATCAAACGTCTGCGCCTCTAAGGCCTGCAACCCATCGGCAAGGCACTTTACTGCGAGTATCTCGAAACTTAGATTGGACTGCTCCAAACACTCCCCGGCGAAATCCGCATCCGCTGAATTATCTTCGAACAGTAATATCTTAAAGTGCTCTTTCGATTCCTTCGACATAATTAAAATATCATCAAGTGCTATTCAGCCCGACAAATCAATCTCTTATCTAAAGCCGTTGCCCCTTACCAGTCTCCATAATGATGCTCGCATTGGTACTCTTTCGCTAAGCTGAAAATTTTAATCGTCACGCAGGCCACTCCTCGCTATACCTTAAGATCACTGCTTATGCCGTGCGCATTCTCTTATGTCGGTTGTTCCAGGTCACAGCGTCGTAAAATACTTTACTCTGCCTTTTAACGAGGTGGAGATTGAAGACTGGGCAAAGACTCGAAGAGAGGCCCTGGCCGGCCCCGTCACCTTCGGCCAACTATTCACCACCCCAGGGTGCAGTCACCGCAGTAAAGAGATCATGGAAATCGTGCAGATCTATGCACACGTGCCCACCTTGATCGGCTGCTCCGCCAGCGGCTTGATCGCGGGCCATCAGGAAATCGAGAATGAAGCGGGCTGTTGCATCGCGCTCTACCACCTGCCGGGCACACAAGCGCGCGCGATCCATCTGCCACTGGATAGCTTTGAGCCCACGGATCGAGTCACAAAAATCCGCGCCGCGATTGGGCCACATCCTGAAAGCGTCAATGCCTGGACCCTATTTGCCTCCTCCGAGAGTATTGGTAACGAAGCGTGGCTGCCCGACTGGGACCACGCCACCGAGCATCGCACCACGATTGGTGGATTTGCCTGCGCCGCTACCGATGGACACGAATCCGAGCTCTACCTAAATGGCGCCGTGTACACCGACGGCGCGGTTGCCCTGGGACTTGAGGGCGCCGTGACTATCGAGCCGCTGATCTCGCAAGGTTGCCGCCCGGTCGGCTCGCCGTGGACGATCACGCAAGCCCAAGACAACGTCATACATCAGATCGGCAACCGCCCGATCCTTGAAGTGCTACGCGACACCCTCGAAGGCATGTCGCAGCAAGAACAACAAAAAGCCAGCGGCAATGTCTTCATTGGCCTCGTACTCGATGAATATAAAGCGAGCTTCAGCGCCGGCGACTTTTTGGTACGCAACCTCGCCGCCATCGATCCAAAAACCGGTGCCGTCGCCATCGCCACTCCGCTGCGTATTGGCCAAAATCTTCAATTTCAAATTCGCGATGCCAGCACCGCGTCTAGCGATTTCGAGCTACATCTTAAACTCAAGGCAGCAGAACTGGCCGACCGCACCATCTACGGCAGTTGCCTGTGCGACTGCATCGGTCGCGGCACCTCACTGTACGGCGTGCCCGATCACGACGTCAGCATGATCCACGAGATCTACCCCGACCTCCCGATCATCGGATTGTTTTGCAACGGTGAATTCGCGACCAGTCAAAACCGCACGCTGCTCCATGGCTACGCGGCGAGCCTGGGGCTGTTTGTGAAGCGTTGCTAGTTGCTGGAGGGAAACGCTCCGTCGTTTCAGCCAAAGTCCCAAGGGAACAAGTAAAACGTGCGGCAATGACGGAGCATTACCCTCCATTCTCACACATTCCGAC
>Ga0255752_10001779_pt1 | contig 24708 bp, 20 predicted proteins | sample 011ome_25_FD_179952 | JGI IMG/M metagenome (GOLD analysis project Ga0255752, IMG submission 179952) | Coastal salt marsh microbial communities from the Groves Creek Marsh, Skidaway Island, Georgia - 011512CT metaG (version 2) | ecosystem: Environmental > Aquatic > Marine > Intertidal zone >... | reverse complement strand
TCTGCTGGAACAATTCCAGCATATTTCTGATTGTAGTTCTCGGGCGAATAACCCGCCATGGTGGTTGGAACATCATAAATAACTTGTTCGGGAGCGATGTCGCTGCTCTCAATCATTTTGGCAAACAAAAAAGGCTTTAAGATTGAACCAGAACTCCTCCGAGACGTAATGACATCCACCTCGCCTCCATGTTCTTTTTCTTTTACTTGCGTGTTTCCTACATAACCAATTATTTTCCCGGTAAGAATATCTCCCACTACGATAGCGCCATTAAACACTTGGTTTGTTTTTAGTTGTTGATGGTGATATTGTAATCTTTCGATGAGATTTTTTTGAAGGTCGGCATCGAGGTTTGTAACTATTCGTTCTCCTTTCCGCCCCTCAGCCAAGGCATTGTTCAAGAGATGAATTGCTTGTTGAGGAAGTGGTTTTGGACTCTCCGGAAGAATTTCTTTTGTTGCAATTTCGAGTGTTTCTTTGTCGATCACCCCGCTTTCGTGTAGCCTTTGCAACAACCTATCTCTTTTTTCCCTGAGAAGCTCCCTGTTTTTGCTAACGTGAATCAAGCTGGGAGCATTGGGCAATACAGCAAGAGTGGCAGTTTCTGCCCAAGACAAGTCGAAAGCACTGCGGTTAAAATATCGCCAAGAAGCTGCGTCCAATCCTACCACATTTCCTCCCATTGGGGCATTTGAGGCATAGAGCGCCAAAATTTTGTCTTTAGATAATCGTGCCTCCAACCTTGTGGCCCAAATCATTTCAACTATTTTTTGGTAAACCGTTCTCGGTTTATTTCGCGCCATTCTTATTACTTGCATAGTAAGAGTACTAGCCCCGCTAACCACTTCTCCGTTCTCGATATTTTGCTTTATTGCACGAGCAATTCCTCTGGCACTCACTCCTATGTGCGAATAAAAGGTTCGGTCCTCAAATTCAATAATTGCCTTTTTGAATTTTTCTGGAACTGAATCGTTGTAAGGAAAACGCCATTGTCCGTCTTCAGCAATTTGGGCATTGAGCAGCGCGCCATTATGAGATAAAAGAACTGTGCTTGTAGGGGTTACAAATAACTGTTTTGGCAAACAAAACCACCACCAAATACCAAGACCAAAAAAAAACGCGAGTAGATAATACTTGCGTTTTCGAATAAATTTTATGGAGTGTGTAAAAAGAGTCTTCATCAATGATAGGCTTGGGTTTTCTTCCCTTTTTCCTTGGAGATGAAAACTTATTTCTTCTTGAAAATATTGTATTTCAATATACAATAAATTGCTCTAAATCCGTCTCGCCAACCAATGTGTTTCCCTTCTTCGTAAGTTCTTCCGTAATAGGAAATTCCTACTTCGTAAATTCGAATCTTAGGCACACGCGATAGTTTGGCAGTGAGCTCAGGTTCAAAACCAAATCGTTGTTCTACCAAGTTTAAGGATTGAGCAATATCAGTTCTCATTAGCTTGTAACAAGTCTCCATATCAGTCAAATTCAAATTGGAGAACATATTAGAAAGCATAGTCAAAAATTTATTTCCTAACGAATGCCAGAAAAAGAGAATTCTATGCGGATTTCCCCCCATAAATCTGGAACCGTACACCACATCGGCAAACCCATTAATAATGGGTTTCAACAAATCGTTATATTCTTCTGGATCGTATTCCAAGTCAGCATCCTGAATAATCATATACTCGCCCTTGGCTTCTTTAATTCCTCTATGCAAAGCTGCTCCTTTCCCCATGTTTTTGGGTTGATGATAAAATTGTATATTCATTTCAGCATTGGCTGTTCGGTAGGTTTCAACCGCTTCTGAGGTATTATCAGAAGAAAAATCATTGACGATGATAATTTCCTTTTGGATATTATTGGGAAGGGAAACTGCTTTGATTTTATTCAAAATCAAATGAATCGTTGCTCCTTCATTGTAGGCTGGAATTATTATCGAAAGTGTTTTAAAATCCATCATGTTCTTAGTAATAAGTGAACAAAGATAAAAAATAATACAACTTTCAAGTATGGAAAATTTTTCCTTGTTCGAGACCAGACAATATATTGAAACTACGCCTTTCTTTGCTTACTTCTGTTATTTAGTTCTTTTGTTTTCTTCTAAGTGGATAAATAAGCTGATCTCTAAAGTTTTTTGGAAATTTTTCGAGTTCATCAAATCCTAGTTGTATGTCTCTTCCGCTAAATGGAATATAATGGGTACTGAACAAATAATCCCAAATACTGAGGCTAATTCCGTAATTCATTCCATGAGGATGATTTTCTGGAAGTTCTTTTGCGTGGTGCCAAATATGCATTTTGGGGTTATTCAACAGATACTTCAAGGGCCCATAGTCCAAATTTAGGTTGGCATGATTTAGATGACCGATGGCAATATTTATGTAATATATGACAAAAACACTGCTCGGCTCAAACCCTCCTATAAGAAGAAAGACAAGGTACTTCACTGGCGTATAAAACACGTTTTCCATCCAGTGATAACGCAAGTGAGCGGCAAACCCCATTTCCTCCACTGAGTGGTGTACTTTGTGAAATTGCCACAAAAAATCAACTCTGTGAAGCAAAACATGTACCAACCATTGAACAAAATCCATGGCTAAAAAAAAGACAAGAATTTGCATCCAGTAAGGTAATTCTCGCGCATCAAAAAGAGAAACTACTTGGGTGTTTCCGCCTAACAAATCTGTGAAAGCTTCGGCAGAAACTAGAGCTAACCCAGAAAAAAAGACCAATTTGAATAGGTAAAAGTTAAAAAACATGTAAAAGGTATCGAGCCAAAAATCTTTTCGGAATATCGCTTGATTCTTTCTCCAGGGAAACAAGATCTCCAAAGCCCACACAACCAATGACAAAGAAATAAGCCACCAGAAATAGTTTTGGTACCAAGGTGAAACTTGAAAAGTAATTTCATTCCAAAAATAGTTTCCAAAACTTTTTATTCCCTCTAAAAATAATTCTAAATATTTCATCTTTTACTGCTTTGATACAAATCTAAAACAAGTTGACTTGGCTGTGCGTAGCTTTTGTTACATAGAAAACTGCACGTAAATAATTCCGAAAATGAGCAGTAGTATAACAAGGAGCACACGGTTAGATTTGGCATTCCCTCTCGAACGAAATTTATCCAAACTTTGGTTTCTTTTTAACTCTAATTCTTTGGCAAATTTACTTTTGAAATCAAATGACTCTGACCGAAGAGTTTCTCCCTCGGCAAGTTTGGCTTCTTTTATTTTTCTTTCACGCTCAATTTTTCTCTCGTCATAAAAGACTGGAGTGTATCCGAATTTGTTCGGTTTGGGTTGTTTAAAAAATCGATTGAATAGCATACCACTAAAGTACAAAATTAAAAAGATAAATGCTGACATCTTGTGATATGGAAAATTCCAATCATTCTCTTATCTTTGTTATAAACCAAAACCTAACTAGAATGAATGTTAAATCAATACTCTTAGCCTCTGTGGCAGCAAGCTTATTATTTTCTTGCGAAACTCCCACCGAAGGAACTGAACAAAGCACACCAGAATCTTCTTTCGAATTAGTCTCCTATGACAACTCAGGAGAATTTTCCTATGCGGTTGATAAATTTGCAGACATTGAAGTAATTCGTTACAAAATTCCTTCTTGGGAGAACTTAACTCTCAAACAAAAAAAATATGCCTATTACTTAACCATGGCCGGATATTCTGGTAGAGAGATTATTTACGATCAAAACTATCGTCATAATTTGTCTATCAAAAGAGCTTTGGAAAAAGTATATACAGATTATAAAGGAAATAGACAAAGTGATGATTTCAATAATATGGTGACTTATCTAAAGAGAATTTGGTTCGCCAACGGAATTCACCACCACTACTCCAATGATAAATTCTCTCCCGAGTTCAGCGAAAAATTTCTTAATAATGCCTTGGAGCAAGTTGGAGCAGAATTATCGGAAGAAGCGAAAAAAGCTATTTTTGATGAATCTTTTGATGCAAAAAAAGTAAATCTTTCCAAAGATGTGGATTTGGTACAAGCGTCTGCTGTTAACTTTTACGCTCCTAATATTACCCAAGCGGAAGTGGAAGCTTATTACAAATCAATAATCGATACCTTGAATCCTACTCCAGTGGAATATGGATTGAACTCAAAATTAGTAAAAGACGAAAACGGAAACCTAGTTGAGAAAAAATACAAGGTTGACGGAATGTATGGAGAGGCTATTTCTGAAATGATTGGGTGGCTTGAAAAAGCTATGGGCGTAGCAGAAACAGAGGAACAAGCAAACGCACTAGGATTACTGATTGAGTATTACAAAACGGGAGATTTGAAGCTATGGAGCGAATACAACATTGCATGGGTAGACGCCACTGCTGGTGATATTGATTACATCAATAGTTTTATAGAAGTGTACAATGACCCGCTGGGATACTCAGGTTCTTTTGAAACAGTAGTAGAATTGAAAGATTTCAAAATGACTGAAATAATGTCAGTGGTTTCGGAGAACGTACAGTGGTTTGAAGACAACGCGCCTTTGATGCCCGAACACAAAAAGAAAAAAGTAAAAGGAGTTACTTACAAAGTGGTGGATGTGGCTGGTGAAGCCGGAGATGCTTCTCCCTCAACACCCATTGGGGTAAATCTTCCTAATGCAAACTGGATAAGAACTCAGCATGGTTCCAAATCTGTCTCATTAGGCAACATTATTTCTGCGTACAACGAAGCAGGCGGAAGTGGTATTTTGACTGAGTTTGCTCACGACTCAACAGAAATTGAATTGAGTGAAGCTCATGGCAAGGTAGCAGGGAAAATGCATACCGCTCTTCATGAAGTAGTTGGTCATGCTTCAGGTCAATTGAATCCTGGAGTAAAAACTCCAAAAGAAACGCTAAAAAACTACTCCTCTACCTTAGAGGAAGCTCGAGCAGACTTAGTTGGATTGTATTACATTATGGACCAAAAAATGGTAGACCTCGGTTTGGTTTCTTCGTTGGATGTAGGAATTGCTGAGTATGACGGATATATCCGTAATGGGATGATGACACAATTATCGAGACTAGAATTGGGAGCAGATATAGAAGAAGCTCACATGAGAAACCGACAGCTTGTTGCTTCTTGGGCGTTTGAAAAAGGAAAAGAAGACAACGTAATTTCGAAAGTGAAAAGAGATGGAAAAACCTATTTTGAAATAAACGATTACAACAAACTAAGAACCTTGTTTGGTGAATTATTGCGAGAAATCCAACGAATCAAGTCAGAAGGAGATTACCAAGCAGGAAAAACCCTTGTGGAAAATTATGGTGTAAAAGTTGATCAAGAAATTCACAAAGAAGTTCTGGAGAGAGTAAAACCTCTTAACATTCAGCCTTATCGAGGATTTGTAAACCCTAAAATTGTTCCTGTAATGAATGATTCTGGTGAAATCACAGATTTCAAAATTGAATACCAAAACTTTGATGAGCAAATGTTGGAATACGCTAAAAAGTATTCATTCTTGCCTGCCTACAATTAAAAATTAATTCTATTTATTATTAAAGCTCCATTCTTAGTCAGAGTGGAGCTTTTTTTATTTTATGCGTACTTGATGCCCGCGCAAGTAGATTACCTTCTTCAAGGGAATGACAACAGAATACGATTGACTGAAACAACTCTGTGAGTGAAGAAGAGGTAAAACCGTTTCATTCGTAACTATTTCGAACCATTTAACAATTTTTAATCGTGAAGTCTACTCAAAATGTTAATTTTATCTAACCAAAATTAGAATCATGATTTTTGAAGCAAAAAACATACATAAATCCTATCACAACCACGTTGCGTTAAATGACGTGAGTTTGAGTGTAAAAAAACAAACAATATTTGGTTTGCTGGGGCCGAACGGAGCCGGAAAAACCTCATTAATAAGAATTGTAAATCAAATTACTGCCCCCGATTCAGGGGAGATTATCATCAATGGCGAAAGATTAAGTCCAAAACACATTGAACAAATTGGGTACCTTCCGGAAGAAAGAGGATTGTATAAAAAAATGGAAATTGGGGAGCAAGCCATGTACCTTGCCCAGCTTAAAGGAATGAGCAAACAAGACGCAAAGCGTGAGTTATTGCAATGGTTTGAGAAATTTGAAATTGGAAATTGGTGGAACAAAAAAGTCGAGGAATTATCCAAAGGAATGGCTCAAAAAGTACAGTTTATCACTACGGTGCTTCACAAGCCCAAAATCCTGATTCTGGACGAACCATTTAGTGGCTTTGACCCGATTAATGCAAATCTCATCAAGTCAGAAATTATGAAACTGAAAGAAGAAGGAGCTACCATTTTCTTGTCTACTCACAACATGGGCTCCGTGGAGGAAATTTGCGACAATATTGCGCTCATTAATTCTTCGAAAAAAGTGCTAGACGGGAAAGTTGCTGACATAAAAAAAGACTTCAGCAAAAACATGTTTGACATCGACTTCAAAGGAAATATGATTGGCTTTGCCAACGCTCTTTGGACCAATTATGAATTGGTAGACAAACAAAGTTTTGACAACGAAAACCATCGTGCTACAGTTAAAATTTTGGGAGACAACACGCTCAACAATCTTCTCTCGACTCTGATTGCAGAAAATATTGAACTGAAACAGATAAATGAAATTATTCCTACGATGAGCGAAATTTTTATTGAAGTAGTGAACACGAACAACGAATTGAACAGAAAAAACTAAAAGCCATGAATAAGACAGGTTTAATAATAAAAAGAGAATACCTCACTCGAGTAAAGAAAAAGTCATTCATTTTAATGACAGTTTTGGGGCCCATTTTGTTTGCAGGGTTCTTTGCCGCAATTGTTTTATTAGCAATGCCAAAAGAAGAAAACTACAATATACTAGTGGTAGATGAAACCACCATAATGTATGAAGGAATGGAGTTGATCTTGAAGAAAGAAAGAACCAAAAGAATCATAGACAACAAAGCGAGAGAGGCAGATAAAAAGGTAGAAGAAGATGGTTTCCTTCAGTTTCATGAAGCAAAATCGAGTTATGCAAGTGCTATCGTTGAGTTTCAAAAAGAGGACAGCAAATATGATTACTTAGTGTACCTTCCTCCCAACTTGATAGACAAAGCAGACAACAAGGCAAATTTGGTGTACAAAAAAGCACCCAACTCCCCTACTGAAACCAAAATAACTTCACTTATAAACGAAACTCGTGAAGCACTCTTGATGGTAAAAGAAGGAGTAGATAAAGCGAAATACGATAAAATAAAAACAAAAGTAGGGCTCACACCAATTGCCTCAACCAATCTAGATGAAAGCGGAAACCCTATAGAAAACAAAGCAGAGTTTAAGATTGCCGCATTTGCAGGGTTTGGCTTTTCTATTATCATTGTGATGTTCATACTTACCTTTGGTATGCAGGTGATGCGAGGTGTGATTGAGGAAAAAACAAACAGAATAATTGAAGTAATTATCTCCTCAGTAAAACCCTTCCAAATCATGATGGGGAAAATTGTAGGTGTGGGGCTCGTTGGATTAACTCAGTTCTTATTTTGGATAATTCTGACAGGTATTTTGGTGACAGTAATTACTCCGCTACTTGGATTGGACTCGTCTCCCGAGGCAATGTCTCAAATGTCCTCAACAGATATGGCAGAAATGGTGGATAGCGGTAAGGGACAAGTTCTAAACACGATTTTTAGTCTTCCCTGGCTTGCACTTGTAAGTTCATTTTTGTTGTATTTCCTGGGTGGCTACTTATTATACTCCGCTTTGTATGCCGCAATTGGTGCAGCCGTAGATAGCGAAACGGACACCCAACAGTTTCTTGTGCCCGTAATGATTCCTCTGATGCTCGGATTATATGTGGCTCAATTCTCTGTGATGACCAACCCAGAAGGTCCAGCCATGTTTTGGTTATCTATGATTCCTTTGACATCGCCTGTGGTGATGCTTATTCGAATAGCGATGGAATCTGTAGAATTATGGGAAGTACTTCTATCCATAGGAATATTGGCTCTTACTTTCGTTGGAACCACATGGCTAGGAGGAAGAATTTACAAAACAGGAATATTGATGTACGGAAAAAAGGTAACGTACAAAGAAATGTTTAAATGGATTCGGTACAAATAAAATAAAGATATACACTCTCTGACCAAAAAAAGCTTCTCAAGAGAAGCTTTTTTTTATGGAAAAAATCAATTTATTTCCAATCGAAAGTGTGGATCACTCCTTCAATTTTTTGCTTAAGAAAATTCAATACCGGCCGAACTGAATCTATATCAGGTTTTACATTAAAATAGAGAGAACCTCGAAAAAAATTCTTGTTACTATCAGTCAAAAAGAATTGATAATTACTGGCCACGTTTCCAATAATCTCATAAGCCACACCGTACACCTTTGTCGAGTCATTTTTATAGACTGATTCATTGATAGCATCCGCTTTTATTCGGTGCTCGTACGCCAACTTTCGAGAATATTCTGAGTGGTAAAACAAGGTATTATTGCCTTCGCCAGTCATTTTGATACTCGTAATATGCAGCACAGCGTTGTAGTAAGGAAAAAACATGTCTTGGTTACAGTTTTCCTTTTCCTTTATCACCGCAAAGAAAGGATACTGGTACTTGTAATTACAATTTCCTTGATAGGATAAGACACTGTCATTTTCTGGAAACTCTATGCGAAAATGACCGAGAGGTTTGGGATAGTACACCTCCTCTTTGCATTGAAATAGCGAGCACGTAAGCAACACAAAAACAATTAATCTACTCATTGTCCAACTCAATTTTTCGGGTTACTTTCACTTGTTTTATTCTTCTTTTATCTGCGGCCTCCACCTCAAATAAGTACTCTCCAAACTTTATCCGTTCGTTTTTCTTCATTATTTTTCCAGATTTCTCAATGAGGAATCCGGCCAACGTATCGGCTTCTCCTTTTTCATCTTCAAAAATCTCTCCTTCGATGTCCATAATCTTGTACATATCTACCAAAGAAATTTTTCCTTCGAACACGTAATTATTCTCGTCAATTTTGGAATAAACAATGTCGTCATCATCAAACTCATCCGAAATTTCACCTAAAATTTCCTCAATCACATCTTCAAGAGTAACAATTCCGGAGGTTCCTCCATACTCATCAACCACAATTGCCATGTGCACCTTTGATTCTTGAAACTGTCGCAACAAGTCGTCTATTTTTTTGCTTTCGGGTACAAAAAAAGGTTCTCGAAGCAATAATCTCCAGTCAAACTCACCAGAATCAATGTGAGGCAACAAATCTTTGACATACAACACCCCCGAAACGTTATCAAACGATTCTTTAAAAATGGGTATTCGGGAGTATCCGTTTTCAATAATTTGGGGAAGCAATTCGGAAAAAGAATTGGCCTCATCAAAGGCAACAACATCCACCCTCGACTTCATAATTTGTTTTACATCTGTTTCTCCAAACTTCACAATTCCTTCCAGAATCTTTTTGTCTTCATCGGATACCCCTTCAATATCAGTAATCTCTAAGGCATGATCTAAATCGTTGACAGAGATCTCCGTTCCCGATTTTTTTATTCGTTTATCTATAAATGAAGTACTTCTGACCAACACATTACTTAATGGAGAGCAAATTTTTCCTACGACCAACAGAGGAGAGGCCATAAATTTGGCTAGTTTGATACTATTATTGGTGGCATACACTTTCGGAATTACTTCGCCCACGAGCAATATTAAAAATGTGGCAATTACTACTGTAATTATGAAGTTCATTATTTCTTCATTGGGTCCAAATGAAATAAGATTATTAATGATGTAGGTAGAAAGAATGACTACCGCAATGTTAATAAAATTGTTGGCAATGAGAATGGTAGCCAACAACTTTTTTGGTTTTACCAATTGATCCAGTACTCGCAATGACTTTGGGTCTTTCTCAGCGTTCAGGATTTCTCGGTCCTTAGCGTCTATTGAGAAAAATGCAACTTCCGACCCCGAAATTAAGGCGGAACTTATTAGCAACACAATCATCACGAGCAAGGCTATTGCTACAGGAAGAGAAATTGAATTTAGTGTTAAAAGCAGCCCGGTAAAGGGCTCAATACTAGAAGGTTCCAATGATTTTCGTTTTATTTATGAATTAAAATGGTAAGTCACCGCTTGAATCATCATCAAAAGAAGAACCAGAGTTGTCCGGTACAGGTCCTGCCGATTCTGAGGCATCTCCACCTCTTCCACCCAACATGGTCATGTTGTCGGCCACAATCTCGGTGGTGTACCTTTTGTTCCCCTCTTTATCATCCCAAGATCTCGTTCTTAATTTACCTTCTACATACACCGAGCTACCTTTCTTTAGGTATTTCTCAGCTACTTCGGCTAATCCTCTCCAGATTACAACGTTGTGCCATTCTGTTTGGGTAATTCTCTGCCCTGTTTTTCTATCTTTATAAGTTTCTGAGGTAGCTAAAGGGAAATTTGCAACCACTGCACCACTTTCTAAATGTCTTACTTCTGGGTCTTTTCCCAAGTTTCCTACCAATATCACTTTATTTACGCCTGCCATATTTTTCTGATTTGTCAAAATTACAATTATTAACTCAATTTACTAAATCAATTTTGCAACAACAAATAATTTCGAAATCTCAAAAGTTAATTTCTCCTTTCAACTCTCTCTCCATCATCTTTTCCATCAATCGATGAATGGGGTAATTTCTAAATTGTAAATTGGGCACAAATATCCAGTCAGTTTGTGGAGTGAAGTCCTCAGTAGGTTCACAAATAAAGAGTTTTGCATAAATATTCTGATGTGACAACACATGTTTTATGGGCCTTGCTACTCTCCTTATTTTTACCCTAATTTTATCACGTTGGATATGTTGCTCAGTGGTATACATTTGCTCAGACTCTAAATTAGGAAACTCATACAAATTCTTCCAAATTGCATCTTCCGTTCTTTTGACAAGCCAAACCCCATCCTTCTGCTGAATTGCCATAAAATTCACATATCTTTCGATCGACTTTTTCTTTTTGAGCTTTACCGGAAACTCATTTACTCTGTTTTTAGAAAAAGCAAAGCACGACTCTTGAAAAATGCATGATTCACAACTTGGAGAAGTAGGAACGCAATGCAGAGCGCCAAATTCAATCATGGCTTGATTGAATATATCAGGTTTATCTTTGTCAATCAATTCCTCTAAAATTAATTTAAACTCTTTTACTGATTTTGTAGTGTTTATGGGAGTTTCTACCCCATAAAGTCTCGAAATAAATCTATACACATTTCCGTCCAACACAGGCCTTACTTCTTTGGACGAAAAAGAGGAAATTGCAGAGGCTGTGTAATCTCCAATACCTTTGAGTTTGATTAATTCAATGTAGCTAGTTGGAAAAATTGATTGGTAATTCACTACTACATACTTGGCCGTGTGGTGTAAATTTCTTGCTCTTGAATAATATCCTAGCCCTTGCCATTCTTTAAGAATCGTTTCTTCGGATTGCGCTGCTAAATCCACAACTGTCGGAAACTTTTTTACAAAACGTTCGTAATAGCTTAAACCCTGAGCTACTCGAGTTTGCTGCAAAATGATTTCGGACAACCAAATCTTGTAAGAATCGGTTGTATTTCGAAAAGGCAAATCTCTCTTGTTGCTCTCATACCAAGTTATAAGTTTGTAACTGAATGCATTATTTTTCAAGAAAATAAGTTTAAAGGAATAAAAAAACGAATTTACTAACAAATTAGCTGCAAAATTAGTAAATTTGAATACATTTTTGAGAAACTGGCCTCTAGCAGTTTAATTCCTAGAGATTTATAAACCAATAGTATAATATCATGACGAAAGCGGAAATCGTTGAACAAATTTCGGATAAAACCGGAATAGAAAAAAACATTGTCTTAAAGACAGTGGAATCATTTATGGACACCGTAAAAGTAAATATGGTGAAAGGAGAAAATGTTTACCTCCGTGGATTTGGTAGCTTTGTGATCAAAAAGAGAGCGAAGAAAACCGGAAGAAACATTTCTAAAAACACTTCCGTAATTATTCCAGCTCACAACATACCTTCATTTAAACCTTCAAAGGATTTTACTGAAGATGTAAAGAAGCACGTAAAGGTAAAGTAATTCATGTACCTCACTCCAAAAAATAATGTATGAGTGCCAATTCTAAAAAAATATCAGCTTTTGTTGTTGGAGCTCTTATTATTTTAATATCTTTGCAATTCTTTCCGAGAACACCAAGTGTGGATGAGGGAGAAGTTTCCGTAAAAAAAGCTTCATTGCTTATTGAGCAGGGTGAAATTATGGAAGGTGTAACCTTGTTGAAAACAGTATTAGAGGTAGACCCAAACAACCTAGATGCAATCTGGGAACTGGGGAAGCTTTCCATGCAATCTCAACAATTTGACAAAGCGGTTGAAAGATTTGAGAAATTTGTATCGATCACGACTGGTGAGGAGAAAGTGAGTGGATTAATTTCCCTCTCGGATGCCCAATTCTTTAACGAAGACAAAGAAAAAGCTTTGATAAGCTTGTCTCAGGCCTCGACACTGAACACTAACCAAGAGTTAGAAATTGAAATACAAGAAAGAATTAGTATAATTAACAAAAATTAAAAGATATGCCAAGCGGTAAGAAAAAGAAAAGAAGTAAGATGGCGACTCATAAGCGTAAAAAAAGATTGAGAAAAAATCGTCACAAGAAGAAAAAATAAGTTTCTTCCTCAACATTGCTATTAACACATTAAACAAGATAACTGTATCTTGTTTTTTGTGTTTAATAAAAATTAATAGTAGCGACAAAATAACAAAGTAATTTGCTCCTACGTTCATCCCATATTTACATACTAAGTGAGTTTAGATTTAATCATTTCATCTAAACCGGACGAGGATGTTATTGCCCTTTTAAAAGATAAAAAACTTATTGAGATTCACACTGAATCAAAAGAAGAGGATAAGACATTTGCGGCTGGTGATATTTTTTTAGGAAAAGTTAAAAGGACAAATCCTGGGTTAAATTCTGCGTTTGTAAATGTAGGGTACGAAAAAGACGGGTTCTTACATTATTCTGACCTAGGCGCCTCTTACAAATCATTTGAAAAAGCTGCCAAAATCGCTTTGAATGGAAAACCCAATTTTGATTTTCCTATTGAACCAGAAATAGAAAAGCACGGTAAAATCAAAGATTTTATCTCGGCTAATCAAAAACTACTTGTACAGGTTACAAAAGAACCAATTTCCTCAAAAGGTCCAAAAGTTACCACGGAAATAACCCTTCCTGGAAGATATTTAGTACTGATTCCTTTCTCTAACAAAATCTCGGTATCACAAAAGATAGAAGATACGGAAGAAAAGAACAGATTAACAAGGCTTATCGAAAGTATCCGTCCAAAAAACTTTGGGGTGATTATCAGAACTGTAGCTCAAAACAGAAAAGTAGCGGAACTAAACCAAGATCTTCAAGAATTAAATGATAAATGGCTATCAATTTATCAAAGAGTTAAAGATGTAAAACCTCCCAAGAAAATTCTGGGAGAATTGAACAGAGCGTCAGCAATTGTGCGAGATCTTCTGAATGAAACCTTTAACAGCATTGTGGTAGATGACGAAATCATGTACCATGATTTAAAAGAATACATCGGAAAAATTGCACCCGATAGGACGAAAATCATTAAGCTTCATAAAGGAAACCCTGATGTGTTTCAGGCCTATGGAATTCACAAACAAATAAAAGCCAGTTTTGGAAGAAAAGTAGACATGCAAGGAGGTGGATACTTGATTATCGACCACGCAGAGGCCATGCATGTTATTGATGTGAATAGCGGAAATCGCAAAGGAAAAGAAAATGATGCCGAAGCAAATGCGTTGCAAGTAAATATGGCTGCAGCAGAAGAAGTTGCACGGGTCTTGCGACTTCGAGATATGGGAGGAATCATTGCTGTTGATTTCATTGATATGTACAACAATGAAAACAACATGAAACTCTACAAATTCTTGAAAGAGAAAATGAGTACCGACCGTGCAAAACACAACTTAATTCCTCCAAGTAAATTTGGAGTTGTCGAGATTACCAGACAAAGATTAAGACCCGTTACAGAAATAGAAACAAAAGAAACTTGTCCAACTTGCCACGGAACCGGTGAAGTACAAGCCGCTATCCTCATCACGGATCAAATAAAACACGCCATCAAATCGGCAGATAAATCAAAAGGACTTGTACTCCAAGTACACCCATTTGTTGAAGCTTATTTCAAGAAAGGATTGATTTCTAGACAAATCAAATGGTTCTTCAAATACAAAACTTGGATAAAAATTGAAGGAAAAACCGCGAAACACCTGTTATACTTTGATTTGAAAAACAAAAATGGAGAAGAAATTTAGTTCTTCCCTACTTTCGTTAACATTTTATTTTTTTTTAGAATTCACCGCAACTTTTAGTTATTAGCACTCGTACTGTTTATAAAATACAGAATCTGAATTAAATTTATTTGATTCTTATAAGTATCTTGTATACTTGATAAAGCATTACAAACTAAAAAAAAATGAAAAAGCTGTTGATCTGCGCGGCTCTGTTCCTCGCATTTTTTTCTTCCTGCAAGAAAGAATCTAAAATTTCAGACAATACTGCCCCAAATTATTACGGAGTTTCCACTATAAAAGTAAAAAACTATATAAACCGTATATTTATTGACCTTACAGGCCGAGAACCTCTCGACACAGAGATGGATTCCCTAGTACTATTATTGGAAGCTAACAATTTAAAATTCTCAACCAGAGAGGCAATCATTTTTAACTTACAAAACGATACCACCACCCAATCAAATGGAGATAATTTCAAAGAATTGTTTTATGCGAACTTATATGAGCAGCAAAAAGCCAGATTTTTGGAAGGGATACCTGATTTTGAAATTGCTCAACGAATGGGAAATGCCTATACTGCCGCACGCAACGATTCATTGATTGGAAACATGCTGGGCTACTTCTGGAATAAAGAACAAGGTGATATTTATGCTGATGTTCTCACCTCTGATACCGCCTTTCTTAATGGATCAATACCCTTTAATGAAATGTGCCGAAGAATGTGTTACAATGGGATATACGACATCATTAACATGAATTCATTTAATTATGTAAATGCTGTTTTTGACAATCTATTCTACAGATTTCCTACCACCGATGAGTTTAATGCCAGCTACAACATGGTTGAATTTGACCAAGCAGACTTATTGTTTGGAAAGCCAGGTTCCAACAAATACGACTTTTCAAGGATTGCAGTCAATTCCAAAGAGTTTAATGACGGACTAGTGACTTGGGTATATCGATCTTATTTAAGTCGATTCCCCTCAACACAAGAAACATTTATTTACAGCAATCATTATTCTACTAATTCAAACATTTCTTACATCATAAGAGAGGTGATGAAGACGGATGAATACGCAAACTTTTAAACAACTGAAATATGAAAAACGCCTATAAATACCTAGTTTTTCTCTCCATTTGTGCGGTGAGTTACCAGTGTAAAAAAGATAAATTAGAAGACACAATTTTTGAAATAAATGAAGTAAAACTCTATCCTTCTGCTTCGGCTAAACTCAAAGAAAAAACGGAAAGCCAATGGATTGCCGTTTTGTATACTAACTTATTTCAGCAAGCACTCTCTGCCGGAGACATCTACAGAGCTGGGCAGTGTATTACTTCCATAGGAGACAAAGAGTTGGCAAGAGAAGTCATTATTTCTAACTTTATGAATAGCACCTCTCCCCTTCCTGTGATTCCGAGTGATGCAGATATGAGAGGAAACATTGACGAATTTATAAGTGATACGTACGAAAGGTTTCTAATTCGAAGACCTACTGAAGGTGAGAAACAATATTTCAGAAATGAAATCACCAACAATTCTGCGCGATCGGCAGAGATTATATATTTCTCATTTGCACTTTCAAACGAATATTTATTTTATTAATCAGCTGAGTAGAATCCTATATTATGAAAAGAAGAGAATTTATAAAAAAAGCAACCCTCACATCTGCCGGAGCAATGATTGCTCCTTATATATTGCCAAGTGGTAGGTTATTTGCACCATCGGGAACTCAAATTGCTCCACACGTAGTTTTGGTTATGTATGCAGGTGGGCTAAGAAATCAAGAAACCGTAGATCAATTATATCTTTCGCAAAGTCAGTATACATGGAACCCTACTCCTAGTTTGAATGTCACCGGAAATATAATGCCCAACATGTTGAGTGGTGCGGCTCCTACCTCAAAAGTAGTGTATGGAGTAGGAACGAGCGGAAACACACCCATTTCTCCAATTTTAAGTACACCCATTCAGTCGCAAGGTGTATTATTTAAGGAAGTGAATGCAATTGCTGCAGGACATTACGGTGGATCGATTGCTTTATTACAAGGAAATACGAATTTGGCACAACCACTTTTGGAAAGACCCAAAACGCCCACAATATTTGAATTTTTAAGGAAACATGGAGGATACAAAGCTACCGATACGTGGTTTATTGGAAATACTTTGACAAACTCTGTTCCGCTTTATAACCACAGTGGACATAAAGATTACGGAGCAAAATATGGAGCAAACATGTTTATCCCAGGAGTTACGTTTGGAAATCAGGGTGACCAATTTTTGAAAGATGCTAAGATCTACCATCCCCAAAATGAATTATCTCCCATGTACAAGATGAAATATTTCTTGGACAACTCTTATGAAAGTTTAACAAGTAACAACGTGTTAGATACTGTTGGAAATACCGAAGCAGAAAAACAGCAGATCAAAAACTTTATGAGGACCATGTTTCAAAAGAAACAAGCTGGAACCGTGATACGTCCACCACAAGGTGGGAATGATGCGAGTACTGTAGGGTATGCTCTTGAGGTAATGAAAGAATTTAAACCAGCGGTAACCGTAATCAAAATTGATGGGCCCGATGTATGCCACTCCAATTTCACCAGTTACTTAAGAGCAATACATGCAGCGGATCATGCCATTGGATATATGTGGAATTATATCCAAACGCAAATACCTGACATGGCGAACGAAACTATTTTTATCGCAACACCAGATTGTGGAAGAAACCTCAACCCTAATCCAATATTGGATACGGAAAACAATTTTAGAGCATTTGATCACTCTGATGCAAACACCAGGAGAGTCTTTACTCTTATGGCTGGTAAATCAATCACCAATGAGCCGGATAAAGCAACGGGACCTTTGAGCTCCACGTCACCGCTTAATACGGATGCTGCTATTACGGTGGGACACATTTTAGGGATAGAACAAGAAATGTTAAGTTCTGGTTTTCTCCATTCACAAAGCCAATCACTCATTAGAAAATTATAAGTATGAAATCAGTTTCAATTAAAATGGTAGGAGTAGGTATCTTAAGCCTAATTGCTGTGATTACTAATTGCAAAAAAAACACCATTGAAAACCCTTATGACACCTACACAACTCCCAAATTATACGAAGAGCCTACTTTAGCTAGTCTTCCTTCTTCTAATTTTGGTTATCTCCATGCCACAGTATTCAAACCCACTTGTGCTAACTCTGGATGTCATGATGGGGCCTTTGAGCCGGATTTTAGAACAATCAGTAGCTCATACAATAGTACAGTGTATCAAAATGTGCTGACTAACAATCCAGCGGGTGATTTTACTTACCGCGTAAAACCGGGAGATGCAGCGCTTTCTCTTTTACATGAAAGATTACTAAAACCATTACCAAACACTTCTGGCATCATGCCTCCCGTTTACGCTGACGAATGGATTGTAAATAAATCAAAACATATTAAAGCGATTAAAGATTGGATTGATGCAGGAGCAAAAGATATGTACGGAAATGCTCCCGTAATTGGTAATCCAAATCCTGTGGTAACAGGATTCTCGGCATTTCACAATAACTCGACCACCTCTATCTATTCCAGACCAGCAGGTGCGGGAATTTTACCCATTCTTATTCCGAGAACAGATGTCGATTTGTGGTTCTCAATTGATGATGACCTCACCAGCCCGACTAGCATGACTGTGAATGAAATAAAAATTGATACTGCCATGTTCGAATTTGATTCTGTAGCGGCTATGCCGATGACTGTTTCAAGTGGATTTATGGCCAATGATTTTTCGGGAAGTATGGTTAACTTTACCCACAAGTATGATTTAGATGCCAGCATATATCCTCCGGGAACTTTACTTTTTGTGCGTGTATATGTCCAAGATGCAAATCACACAGAACCCGCAGAAAATCCTAGCAACGGTAGTTCACGACCCACGATATATTTATTCACCTTATATACCACCTAAATGAACAAATCCACTTTCAAACTTCTTGTAATTGCCCTTTCATTGACAATTGTTGGGTGTAAAAAGGAAGAAAAATACAGTGAAATTCCAGAAATAGAATTTGTCAGTCTAACCCCTTCCTCTACAACAGAATTTTCTCAAAACATTGAACTAAAATTAACCTACAAAGATGGTGATGGTGATATTGGAAATGAAGATCCTGATGTATACTCATTGTATGTAAAAGATGCTAGATTACCACGTGCGGATGAATACCATATTCAACCACTCACACCGCCTGACCAAGCTCTCCAAATAGAAGGAGAATTAACTGTAAGGTTGTCAGGTATATTTGTTTTAGGAAGTGACTCTACAGAGACCACCAAGTTTACCGTCAAACTAAAAGATAGAGCTGGAAACTGGAGTAACGAAGTAGTTACTTCTTACATAAGGGTGAGTAAATAAAATAATATGTTGAATAAAATTCTGGTAGTGTGTTTATTGTCCTTAATAGGAACCGGAGGTATGTTTTCACAACAAACCTTTCCTATGAAAGATACAACTGTAGCAGAATGTGACGGTATTCATACCGATTCTGATCTTAAAACCTTTCCTAGTGGCCATTATCTGTCAAATGAAGACTATATTTTCTCAATTTGTCCGGGTACGGGTGCTACCATCTACTATACTTTTACCTCTTTTTTCACCGAATCACTTATTGACACCGTTACGTTTTACAATGGCCCAAATACTTCCTCTCCAAGATTAGGAACCTATTCAGGAAATTTGAATGGTGCACTGCCTCCAACAATCGTGGCAAATTCGGGTTGCTTGACAATCACATTCAAATCTGATGGTGTATTAGAGTTTCCCGGATGGACGGCAAACTGGGTATCTACCGCTCCTCCGGTAACAGCGCCTAAAGTAAACGTAAGTAATCTTGCACCTCCTACTTGTGATTCTTCCTCCTTTTTAATAGAATTCGATCAAAACATTCATTGTGACTCAATAGTTTCTGCAGCTGCTAGCATACTTGGGTTTAATGCTCCCAATGTAGTAAACATCTCGAAGGTTGGATGTGTGAATGACAGTTCTAGGTTTGCCCGAATCTGGTTAGATAATCCATTTGTTTATAATTGTGAATACCAGTTGGAAATGGAAATAAACATTCCTGATATTTGCGACAGTGTGTATTCCTTTACTATTTTGGATACTTTTGATTTTACTAATTGTGATTTGTTGGCAACTCTGACTACTACAAACGACTCTTTGTGCTTTGGGGATTGTGCCAATATTGAGGTGATAACTCCTTCTTCTTGCAACACATACAGCTACAGTTGGAACAATGGTCTTCCCCCTTCTGCTGGGCCTCATACCGTTTGTCCTTCTGTTACGACCACGTACACGGTTTTGGTTACTGAAACATCCTCTGGAAAAACATTTATTGATTCTGTTACCCTAAAAGTATTAGATACCTTAGAAAAAGATTATCAAATTTCTGTGAATAGCTCAGAACCACCGGAATGCAATGATCGATTTTTCATCGTAAAACTTTCCAATCCATTAAAGTGCGATTTACTTGATTCTGCTGTTTTCACCTTGTCTAGTATAGCTGGCACCTATACAGTAACCGATGTATTTCCTTTGTCATGCACCAATAACATGTTGGATTCTGTACGACTCAGAATTAATCCGAGGTTTTCTAGAAATTGTGATTATATACTGAATTTTAATTTAAATTTTGTTGACTCTTGTGAGGGGAATATATCCATTTTTGCAAGTGATACCTTCCAAACAACAGATTGTCCATTTACGGTAAGAACCGTTTACAACGATACGTTATGTTTGAATAACTGCACGAATGTACGAGCCATTGCAAGTGGTTGCTCGGGATACACGTACAACTGGAGTAATGGACTTCCTAATTCTGCCGGACCTTTTTCTATTTGCCCTACAGGAGACACCACTTTTTATGTAACTGTCACTGAACTATCTACTGGTTTAATTCTAACAGACACAATAAGTATTAAAACTATAGATCCTACTATCTTACCTGTGAGTCCAGTATGTGCTTACGACACAGCCTTTAATTTGGTAGCGAACACAATGGGAGGAAATTGGAGCGGAATTGGAATCACTGATCCTATTTTAGGAACATTTGATCCCAACTTAGCCGGAGCTGGAACACACCTTATCACTTATCAGCTATCTGCTTGTCAAGATACAATCTCTATTCAAGTTATCGCCCCTGAAGCGGGACCCGACTTAAGTTTATGCGCTAGTGGATTACCCGTAAATTTAACAACCGGAACACCCGCTGGAGGAATATGGAGTGGGACTCATGTGAATTCAATAACCGGCACATTTACCCCAGTAGTTTATGGAAATTTTACTAGTTACTACACACTCAATGGTTGTATGGATTCACTGAATGTGCTAGTGGACACCCTTTCGTTTGCGTATGATACCGATACACTCTGTAGCAATTCAGCACCCGTGTACATACCTTTTTCTCCAATAGGTGGGACTTGGTCTGGCACAGGGATTATTTCGGCTAGTTCTGGAATATTTTCTCCGCCTGCAGCCAATAACGGAAGCAATCTAGTGTCTTATTTTTACAAAGGGTGCCGAGACACAGTAAATATGGTTATTAATACTGTTTCAGCTGGATTGGATACAAATTCTTGTCCTGCACAACCCGCCTTTAGTTTGACACCCGGAACTCCAGCAACTGGTGTTTGGAGTGGTACAGGAGTATCGAGTACAGGAGTTTTTACCCCTTCTACTCTGTCAGGAAATTGGAATACAAACCTTATTTACACCTTTAGAGGATGTGCAGACACGATGCAAATGCAAGTAATTCAGACAAATGTAATTCCTGACACGATATTCTTATGCCCTTCTCAAGACTCTATATTGGTGAATTCAATACCTACCTTATTAACCGAACCAAATTATGGCTCTTGGTCAGGAATTGGAATTCAAACTTACGGTTCCCTTGACTATATTTACCCTCGTAGTCTTGGAAATGGATACCATACAATTTATTATGACAAAAACAGTTGCCAAGATTCAGTGACGGTGGCAATTTACCCCGATACCTTATCGATAACAGACACGACAGTTTGCAGTACGCAAGCTGCTTTTATGTTGGATCCAATAAACAACATGCCGGGTGTTCAATGGCAAGGAAATGGGATTACCAATGCTCAAACAGGTATGTTTGACCCAAGCATAGCTGGAGTTGGTACTCATACAATCACTTATCGAACACAAGGCAATGTTTGTAACAAAACAATCACCGTCACGGTCTATCAATTTGTGCCGGCTGCCATTACTTTGCCAGACACTTTTTGTTTCGTTACAAATACTATTACAATACCAGCTGTTCCAGCGGGAGGAACCTGGTCTGGAACAGGTAACTACAATCAAGTATTGGGAACATTCAATCCTGCAGCAGCAGGTCCAGGAATGCACCAAATTATCTACACATTTGGAAGTGGAGTTTGTAGAACAAGTATTGAAAAAAATGTAGTAGTGAGAGATACCCTGTTAGCCGACTTAATATCCTCAGCCGATACAATTTGTTTAGGAGGCTCAGTAACCCTTATTGGTTCAGCTATTGGTGGATTTCCTTCACCAAGCTATTCTTATTCTTGGGACCATTCCCCTGCCTCAACGAATTCCTTAACAGAATCACCTACTGTTTCCACCCAATACATTCTTACTGTTAATGACGGTTGTTCCGATCCTCATTCTGACACTGTAAACGTGGCGGTATTATCAATAATTCCAAAACTCATTACGAATCCAACTGGATGTTTTGGCGAGCTAGGATTTGCTACCTATGATCTTTCCCAAAAATCAATTTACACTTTCAACTGGACACAACCTACGTCCTTATCCGACACAATTATTGGAACAGTAAAAGACAGTGTTTTTCTAACCATATCAAATAGTTTTGGATGTAGCATAGATACTTTTATGGTTATGCCTGGTTACGATTTTGTACAAGCCAACTTCACAATGAATCCCGATACTTATCCTAAATGTTTGAGTTCCGAGAATAAAACACTATCAGTGACGGATGGTTCCATTGGCGTGTCACAAGGATTTTGGGATTTTGGAGACGGTTCTACACCACTTCCTTACTCCATTGCTAATTCTTCCGAAACACACACTTACAACGAAGGAGGAACTTTTACAGTGACTTTGGTAGTTAAAAATGCGGGGCCCTGTTTTGATACTCTCACTCGGGAGTTGTGTGTATCCGAAATACCATTTTTTATTGCCGATATTTTTTCACCAAACGGTGACGGAGCCAATGACATTTTGTACGTAAGATCCAGCGAAGCTGAGAAAATAGAATTCCTTGTCTTTGATAGATGGGGGAATCTCCTATTTGAATCAGATGACGTAAATATAGGATGGAATGGTAATTACAAAGGAAGAAAAGCGGAAGAAGGAGTCTACTTCTATTCCGTAAAAATGACATTAAGCTCAGGTGAGGAAGTATTAGAAAAAGGAGACATAACATTGATTCGTTAACAAGTGAAAAAAATTTACTACATAGCACTAATTATCATAGGCATGAGTAACTTGTCTTTCAGTCAAGGAATCCATTTTTCTCAGTGGTACGAGGCTCCTGTGATACTTAACCCAGCCAATGCTGGTTCATTTTTTGGGGATTACAGAGCGAATTTAAATTATAGAAACCAATGGGCAACGATAGGAAATTCGTACAAAACGATGTATGCTTCTTACGATATGCCTTTAAGAAAAAACAACAATGAGTTAAAAACCACTGGGATTGGAGCCTCGTTTTACAGCGACAAAGCAGGCAAGACAAACTATGGAAGAACAGAAGCTTTGTTATCTCTTTCACAATCTGTTGCGGTAAGCAACAACATGGATTTCTCGGTAGGTTTAGGGTTTGTGTATGGACAAGTTAGCGCCAATTTCGACAACTTGAAATGGGACAATCAATATGATGGGACCAATTATGATGAAAGCCTTCCAACAGGCGAAAACATTCTTAATACGAAGTCTACTTATATTGATTTAAATGCGGGATTTTTGGCTCGATTTATTGGGAGGAAAAAGAACGAAACAAATTTTGGGATAAGCCTATTAAACGCAACTCAAACTAGCGGAAACTCCCTATCTGGTGGAGGAAACGACAATAGTAGATCCATGAGGATACTCTTTCACGGAAAATCTGAATTACCCATTGCAAAATACCGAGGAGACTTTTTGGTTCCTACACTATATCTGTCGGCTCAAGGAGCCAGCAGAGTAGTTGCTTTGGGCGGGACATATAAATTAAACTTAGGAATGCAATCGAGTTACACTGGGTATTACACCTCGTCTTTCCTAGAGTTTGGTGGAATATACAGATATCAAGATGCTCTTGTGGCTATTGTAAAATTTGATTGGGAACAAAAAGTGCAAATAGGTGCAAGTTACGACATTAATATCTCTCGATTAAGGAATGCCTCGGTGTATCAAGGAGGTTTCGAGATTTCCTTGGTATGGAAAGGTACATTTATTTGGAACCAATAAATTTTCTTAGCCTAATTTTCTTTTTAAGCCCTTCAGCATTTCGGCTGTCATCGTATCCAATTCATAGCTGTTTTTCCAGCCCCAATCCTCTTGAGCTTTAGAATCATCTATACTTTTTGGCCATGAATCTGCAATATTTTGTCTATAATCTGGCTGATAGGATATGCTAAAATCTGGCAAATGCTTTTTAATTTCTTCGGCTATTTCAACAGGAGAAAAACTGATACCGGCTAGGTTATAACTCGAACGAATTTTAATATCACTTTCCTCTGCTTGCATTAAATCTATTGTGGCTTTGATGGCATCTTCCATGTACATCATTGGCAGATAGGTATCACTTTTGAGGTAACACTCATACTTTCCTTCCTGAAGGGCTTTGTAATAAATCGCAACTGCATAATCCGTTGTACCTCCTCCCGGTTCTGCTTTATAGCTTATCAAGCCAGGATATCTAATACTTCTCACATCAACTCCATATTTGTTGTGGTAATATTCGCACCATCTTTCCCCTGCTTGCTTGCTTATTCCATAAACGGTAGTTGGTTCCATTACGGTTGTTTGAGGAGTATTTTCTCGGGGTGTTGTAGGGCCAAAAACTGCGATAGAACTTGGCCAAAATATTTGATCAATCGCGCCTTCTTTTGCCAGCTCTAACACGTTGAATAATCCTTCCATATTTAGTTTCCAAGCGAACATAGGGTTTTGTTCTGCCGTGACCGATAATAATGCGGCTAATAAATAGACAGTACCCACATTGTGTTCCTCAATAATTGTTTTTAGTTTGGGTGCATCCAAAATATCTAAGGATACAAATTGAACCTCTCCGTGGTTTCCTTCACGAATATCTGAGGCAATTACATTCTCCGCGCCTATTCGCTGAGCCAACCCTTGAACTAAGTCAGAACCTATTTGTCCATTTGCACCTATTACT
>Ga0255752_10001775_pt1 | contig 24748 bp, 36 predicted proteins | sample 011ome_25_FD_179952 | JGI IMG/M metagenome (GOLD analysis project Ga0255752, IMG submission 179952) | Coastal salt marsh microbial communities from the Groves Creek Marsh, Skidaway Island, Georgia - 011512CT metaG (version 2) | ecosystem: Environmental > Aquatic > Marine > Intertidal zone >... | reverse complement strand
TATGTATTTAGATGTTAAATATAGTTTTCGTCCAAATCCAAAGTGTAAAGCTGAGGTTGTACGATATGTCGAAACAATGTATTCGTTTCGTGAAGTCAAGTCTAAGTGTGGACAGACGGATGTTGATGGTGGGCGTGTCCTTTGTGATGCGTGTTGTGAATTAGCTGATAATATGGAGAGAAAAAGATGGAGCTAAATAATTTAACCTTAGATTCTTTTGTGACAGAAAAGAATAGTTATTATGGAAAGAATCAAACAAAGTATTCTTTTCCGAATGGATATGGTGCTAGTGTCATTAGTGGCGAGGGTATTCGTCAATTCGAAGTTGCTGTGTTAGAAGCTGACGGCAGCTTGTGCTATGACACACAGATCACAGATGATGTCATCAGTGGTCTTGATGTTGAGGGTGTATATAAAATCCTTGACAAGATTAGTCATCTATGATATAAGGGGGCGGTTAAGAGACCTTGACATCTCTGCCGCGCTGGACCCCTCTTCACGTACAACTTTGGATTTTTTGAAGAATCATAAAAGACGCACACAACGCATCATAATGATGCATTTCGAAAATATTTCTTGACATTCTTGGTTAAATTTGTTATAATACACGCATATGTAGGATTATTTCCTACGCTTTCAATAAACTGTTGTTAACAACAATATGTAATAAGGAGTAAAATATGGTTTTTAGAAATCTATTCCTTGGGTTATCTGCTATCGTTTTTCTAGCGATTCCAGCTTTTGCCCAAGAAACCACGTCGGCAATTAGAGGAACTGTAGTAAGTTCAACTGGTAACGCCATCCCAGGAGCTTCAGTCTCCGTAATCCACGAGCCGTCCGGCTCAGTCTCCTCCCAAGTAACAAATAGCGAAGGTATCTTTCTAGCACGTAATTTGCGTGTTGGTGGTCCTTATTCTGTGATCGTTACTTCCCCTGGAGGAAACTCAACTCGTGACAATCTATTCTTAGAACTCGGAGAAACCGACAAAATTAAATTTGTTGTTGGCGCCTCAGTTGAAGAAGAAGTTGTTGTAGTTGGGCAAAAGTTAAATACTTCAGGTCTTATTACAGGCCCTAAGAGTACTTTAACTTCCGATCAAATCGGAAAGATTGCATCTGTCAAAAGAGACATTAAAGATGCAGTAGCAACACAACCATTTGTTAATGTTTATAGCGTTAGTTTTAATGGAGACGACACAGAAAGTATTTCTATTGCAGGAGCAAATGCTCGATATAGTACTTTTAGTGTTGACGGTATTGGCCAATCAGATGACTTCGGTCTTGAGTATGGTGGATATCCAGGAGTACGCTCACCTATATCACTTGACTCTGTAGAGCAAGTAAATGTAAGTGTAGTAGACTTCGACGTAAGAGATTCAGGTTCAACAGCAGGTAATGTTAATGTTGTAACTAAATCAGGTACTAACGAATTCTCAGGAAGCATTTATGGTTACCAAATGGGAGACAGCTGGGTTGGAGATCAAATCGAAGATCAGTCTGTAACTATTGGAGAATTTGACGAAGAAACAATCGGGTATACTTTTGGCGGCCCCGTTATAGAGGACAAACTCTTTTTCTTCATTAACTATGATAAGTTTGAAAAAACAGAACCTGGAATATGGGGAGCAGCTGGATCAGGTGCCCTTAGAGAAGTTGACGGTGTATCATTAGCAGATGCAAACAAAATTATTGATCTTGCAAAATCTGTTTATAACTATGATGCTGGATCAGCAGAAGGAATGAATAATGAACTTCTTGATGAAGATCTACTTGTAAAATTAGACTGGAATATGAATGACAATCAAAGATTGACATATACTCATCAAACATCAGAAAATAATGATATAAGAGAGTATGGCGGTTCACAAACAGTATTAGCACTTACAAGTGGTAACTATGTCAAAACTACTGACCTTCAGTCAGACAGTTTCCAAATCTTTAGTGATTGGAGCGATAACTTCTCAACAACTTTTAGATATGGAATGAGAACTGTAGATACTGCACAAGACAGTGTTGGCGGTGCTGACTTCATGAGAGCAGTTGTAGAATTAGGACAAGGAGACAGAGGACCACAAGTAATTATGGGTCCTGATGTATTTAGACACTTTAACTCTCTTTCAACAGATACTTCAGAACTTGAGTTTGAAATGTCATATCTACTTGGTTCACATGAACTTGTAGCAGGTATACATAAAAACTCTGTTGATGTATTTAATGGATTTGTAGCTTACTCAGATGCAGAACTACTTTTTGCAAGTATGGATGATTTTGAAAATAAAACTCCATATAGCATTGATTATAGAAACTCTCCATCTGGAAACCCCGAAGATGGCTCAGCAGCTTTTGAAATAGAAACTACAAGTTTTTACATTCAAGATACTTGGGACTACAGTGATCAACTTACATTACAATTTGGTGTAAGAATGGAAGAATACTCAATGGATCAAACACCAAAGTATAATCCTAGCTTATTTGAATACTATGGTATTCGCAACGATACTAGCTTAGACGGAAAAGATGTCGTATTACCAAGATTTGGTTTTACATTTGATTATGGTGATTTTGGATCAATGAAAGATGTTACTATTCGAGGTGGAATGGGTTATTTCACTGGTGGTAGACCAAACGTATGGATGGGAGGAACTTTCTCAAATGATGGAATCGGAATACAAAATGCAAACGTACCTTTGAGTGCTGCAGCAAACTTTGATGGTTTTGATACCTCACCTTTTGATTCTTATATTTACCAACCAGGTCAACCAGGATTTAGACCTGCTTACGCAGATATTATGGATCCTGACTTTGAACTACCAAAAGATATGAAGATGTCAATTGGTATGGATTGGGAACTTGGAGACGGTTACTACTTTAGTGCTGATTACTTAAAAACAGAAACAGATACTGACTTACATTTCAAACAATTGAGATTAGGAAATCCTGCATTTGCTGGATCAGTAAACTGTTCTGATATTGGTAATAGTGTTTCTAACATGCCAATCGGTAAAGCTGTAGATGGCAGACTTATATATGCTGACTACTCTTACTGTGGTAAAGCTATGGAGAAATTCTATGACAGAAGAGGCTATGATATGCTTCTTACCAACACAGACAAAGGTAATTCAGACTTAGTAAGTTTATCCATGTCAAAAGCTTGGGAAAGCTGGGATGTCTATGCGTCATACACATGGCAAGACGTTCAAACAGTTGGAAACCTTTCTTCTTCAAGAAACATTTCAAATTATAAGTATACAACAAAGTATACAGACTTTAATGAAGATGTATTGCACAGATCAATGTATTCAAGAGAACATACATTTAACTTTGTAGCAAATTATACAAAATACTTCTTCGACAATCACCCAACAACATTCACCTTTATAGGAGCCGCAGTAAGTGGAGAACCTTTCTCTTATACTTTTGGAAACTATAAAGATGGAGCTCTTTGGGGACTAGATACAGAATCTACTCGTGATGAGACTGCAGCCTTCTATGTACCGAATGGAGATGTTATTATTCCATCTTGGTTCCAAGAAGAGTTTGATGCACTTATCGCAGGAGCTGGATTATCTGGTTACGCAGGTAGCCTTGCACCAATCAATGAATTTGAAACAGACTGGAATTACAGACTTGATTTTAAAATAACTCAAGAATTCCCAGGATTAGGACTAACAGACAAAGACAAGTTCGTTCTAACTTTAGATGTTGAAAATTTACTTAATTTAATTGATAGTGAATACGGAAGACAAACAAAAGCTTCTGGATCTGCACGATCAATTGCTGAAGCCTTACCAGTATCTCTTGGTGATGGCAATTTCACATATGAGTATAGACCAGCTTATGGTATGAACCTTGATAGGGTTGATAACGAAAGCACTAACTATTATAGAAGTCTATATCGCATCCAATTAGGATTTAAATACCAATTCTAATGCACTTCCTAAGAGGGGGCTTCGGTCCCCTCTTTCTTTTTATCCACATTTTCCCACCCCATACAAAAATATAACTTGACTTCCAGGTCAGTTTTTGTTATAATTCACATATGTCAAAGAATCAAATATCAACGAGAATCAGTCCAGAAGGGCTGGAGATTGCAAATGCTTATCTAGAGCTGGGTAGTATTCCAGCAGTGTGTAGCCGACTCAAGATTAAAGAAGGAAAAGTTTCTGAGTACCTCAATAAAAGAGAGGTAAAAGCATACGTAGATCAGGTATATTTAGACTCAGGGTATAGAAACCGCTTTAAGTTAGCGGAAGTCTTAGACACACTTATTGATGCTAAACTAGAAGAAGCAGAAGAAAGTCAAGTATTTACAAATAAAGATTTAGCTGATCTTGTAGCAATGTCTCACAAAATTCGTATGGATGAAATAAAAGCACAGACAGAACTTGAAAAAGCAAAAGCATCAAACATTAAAAATCAAATAAACATACAAGATAACTCACAAGGAACTTTTGGACAAGGTAACTATGGTGAGCTTATGAAAAAGCTTCTTAAAGAAAAGTGAGTGACGTATTTCAACTAATCGCAGAGGTTGGAGCACCCATTGCAGGAGCATTAGTTGCTGGAATCTTTATCTTTGTGATTATGCAACAAATTATGAGTGGCGTAGTAGGTCAAATAGGAACTCTCAAAGGTTTTTGTGAAATGCTCGTTACACGAATCAAAACAATGAACAATGACATGATAAGACTAGACACAAGCGTAAGCGCAGCACTAGACTTAGCACCAGACTTAGATAGAATAGCAAGAGCTGAAAACTTCGTAGAAGATGGAAGCATAGACGTAAGGAGAGATTAATGGATGTACTAACAGCATGGGAAGAACTAAGCTATTTAGATGGTATTCTTTTTACAATATGGCTAGGAATACTTTATTATGGTAAATGTTGGATTGATTCAAAATTTAAGTAAATGGCAGAATTAATAGCAGAGTTCGGATTTCCTATTGTAGCGATGGTTGGACTAGGCTATTTTGTTTACTATGTTTGGGTAACGATGATAAAGGTTATCGGCCCCGCAATTAAAGAAATGCATTTTGCACTTATAAAACTTATAGATCAAATAAGAATGTTAGACAACGACATGATCAGGCTGCAACAAAAAGTAAACACTATATTGCAGATGAAAGAAAATGAGAAAAAGCGTAATAATATTGCTAATCGCAAGTAGTCTACAGGCAGATAACGAAATAAGTATTGTACAATCTGGCGGAACAAATACAGATTTAAAAGTAAATCAACTTGGTTCTAACAATACAATAAAAATGTATGATGCATATTCGTATATAAATGGTAATAACTTTCAAATGGAGTTATACCAAAACAATGACGGCACGGAAGAAAATGTAATAGATCTTTGGCACTTAGATGGAAACAATAACAGTATTCGTTGGGGTCAAGGTGGAAAATTAGATGATGCATCTGATACAACATTCTATTATGATGGAAGTGAAAGCGGTGGTCATTATGCTAACTTAGATATACATGGAAGTAATAATAATGTTGTAGGTTGGCAAGCAAACTCAGGAAATGGAGGTCATACATATAATCAATTAATCTTTAGTAGTTATAATGATGTATATGTAGAACAACGAGGCGATGGAGACAAAACAATAAATCTTACTATTAGCAATGATGGTAATGATGTACAAGTAGTTCAAAAGAACACAGGTCATACAGCAACAATTAATTTATCAGGTAGTGATCCAACAACACTTAACTTACTACAACAAGGATATACTTCACAAAGTTACTCCTTAAGCCAAAACTGTATAACCGTAGGCGGTTGCTCAGTATCGGTAACACAAGGACAATGAAAAAAGAAGAATTTGGTAGTGGAATGGGAACAGCTATAAAATATATAGTCGCAGCTGGACTCATAGGTTTCTTGGTAAATCAAGCAGTATTTGCAGATGAAATGGTACATAAGTTTAAAAGTCCTTCATTCAATGGTCAGGGCATTTCAGCACATTATCTAACAATCGAAAATCAAGAAGCTTCTCGAAAGAAAGAATTCAAAGAAGCAATTGCAGCTTTAAAAGAAGAAGCAGAAAGAGAGGCACAAAACACAACTCTTGCAAGATTTATTAAAAATTTAGAAAGTAGAATTTATTCTCAACTTAGTAGAGATTTAGTAGACAATTTATTTGCAGATGGAATCGCCTCAGCTAGTTCAGGAATTATAAGTTTAGAGGGAAACATAATAGAGTATTCAAGTGACGGAATCACTGTGACACTCAAAGTTACAGATAGTGAAGGGAATGTTACAGAAATCACAATACCAATCGGCAGTTTCGGCGATTTTAGTCTCGGTACTGACGGCTAGTTGTATGTTGACCCCTGGCAAAGATGTCAGAGAGTTTATAAACAATAATCGACATACTACAATTGAAACTGCAGCACAAATTCGAGACTTACATAATAAAGAACTTATAGATATTAAAAGAGTCTCTACACCAGCACCTGTAATTGCAATTTATAAGTTTCCAGACTTGACAGGACAAAGAAAAAGTAATTCAACTTTTGCTTTATTTAGTACTGCAGTAACAATGGATCCTGCAAGTTTACTTATAAGAGCGTTTAAGCATGCAGGTAAAGGAGAGTTTTTTCGAGTAGTTGAAAGAGCAGGTCTTGATCACTTAACAAAAGAAAGACAACTTATTCGAAGTACAAGACAAAGTTTAAATGAAAAAGAGCAAGTTTTACCACTACTCTTTGCAGGACTTCTAGTTGAAGGCGGAGTTATAGGATATGACACCAACTTACGATCAGGAGGTATAGGGGCAAGATACTTAGGTGTCGGAGCTCAAAAACAATATAGAGAAGATACAGTCACAATATCATTAAGAGCTGTATCGGTATCATCAGGAGAAGTATTAATAGAAATTTTAACCACAAAGACTATTCTTTCAGTCGGCGTGAACCAAGACATATTCAGGTTTATAGAACTTGGAACTGAATTGGTAGAAGTAGAGAATGGTGTCACAAAGAATGAAAGTGTAACCATTGCATTACAGAAGGCTCTAGAAACAGGGGTGCTAGAGTTTATAAAAGCAGGAGAGAGCAAGGGATACTGGAAAACAGAATCTAACGGGGAATAATAATGAAATTAGTTGGAGCTAATTTAATACTAGTACTTACAGCAGTGCTAACAATTTTTGCTAGTGCAGCAGATAATGAAGTGTTCATAACACAAAGCGGAACAAATGCTCAGATAGAAATCGATCAGATCGGTTCAGGAAATACCGTAGAAGGTAACGAAGCCGCAGGATCTGAGCCAATTAGTGATTTTAAATTAACAGGCAACAGTCAAACAATTGATATTGACCAAATCGGGGATAGTAATATTTTTAGAGGAGATATCGACTCAGATAGTTTTACTGGTAACTTTAGTTTTACTGGAGATAGTAATGAATTTGATATTCAATTTGATCCAGCATCAAGTTACATTTCTGATAACATTACAATGGATGTAACAATTACTGGTAGTACAAATAATCTAACAGTAGATATAGCAAACAATAGTTCAGCAGCAAACTTGGATTATGATGCAGTAATAAATGGAGACTATAATACTTGGACTACTTCAATAGATTCAGATAATGTTACTTTTAATGTTGATGTAAATGGAAGTAATGGAAGTATAGATTATGATGCAGATGGTTACGCAGTAAACTCAACAGGACATACATTCATTTTAGACCAAGATGGAGATTATGTTGACTATGTAATCGATCAGCAATCAACAAGTGCTGTAGACTATTTAAATTTACAAATGACAACGAGTGGTACAAGTGGAAGCGAAGCGAATATTTGCGTTTATCAGTCTGATAACGCTACAACTACAAGCTGCTGATATAGGCTCAATTACAGAATTAAAAGGCGAGGCTGAAGTCATTCGAGACGACAGCCTCGTTGCTGAATTAGGACTAAAGGTAGAATCGTATGATGATGTACGAACAAACAACAGCAGAGTCGGACTAACTTTTATAGATGACTCTGTAGTTCGATTAACCGAACACTCAAGACTTGTACTGGATGAAGTAATATTTGATCCAAACCCAAGCAAATCAAAAATAGGACTTACTTTCGCATCAGGAACAGCGAGATTTATAACAGGAAAAATAGGTGGAATTAATAAAGAAAATATCAAGATCAACACTCCGACTTCTCAAATTGGGATTCGAGGAACTGATTTTACTGTTACTGTTGACGAGTTGGGTCGCAGCTTGGTTATTCTTCTACCTGACATCAATGGCATATCATCTGGTGAGATCACAGTGGAGACCGCAGCGGGACTTGTCGTTCTTAACAAGCCGTATGAAAGTACAACAACCACAGTCTGGGAAAGTCAACCAACAAGACCAGTAACACTTGACATAACATTAGACTTAATTGACAATATGCTTATTGTCACTCCTCCCGAAGAAGACGAAATTATTGACGAAGAATCAAATAATGTACGAACTGGAGACTTTTTAGACTTTAATGATTTAGATGTAGACTTTCTTAATGAAGATATACTAGCAGAAGAAGATTTAGAGTTTACAGAATTAGATATAAATTATTTAGATGTTAACTTCTTTGAAGATTTATTAGAAGTACTCGAAGAAATTGATGGACTAAAAGAAGGAAACGAAAAAGAAAGTTCAAAACAAACATTTGCAAAAGCAACAATTGAAGGAACAACTATAGGACAAGATCCTAGTACTCAAATAATCACTATTGTAGATGCACAAAATGTAAGTTTACAACGACAAGTAAGTGATTTTGTTAAAGTTAATGTAGAATCACAAGCAGGTGTAAATATAACAATTTCACAAGACGGTAAGGAGTATAATGTCATCATTAATAAAGGCGGTAATTCTAATATTATCATTAAACAGTCAAGTTAAATGCGTTTAGGTATAGCAAGTATTTTAGTAGCACTCTTTATTTGGAATCCTTATCCATTTCAATATTTAGAGTTAAAAGGATATGATACTCTCATCATGTCTACAGAACCCGTACAAAATGAAAACATACTGATTGTTGACTTAGATGAAGACATTGTAAAAGCTTACGAAGGTTACCCCTTACCAAGAAGTCTTTATGCGGAACTTATTACAAAAACAAATGCAGTTCCAGGAATTACAGTTTTAATGCCCGATGCAGATATTCGTGGCAAAGAGAATGATGTTTTACTAAGTAATGCAATGATGAACGTACCTACTGTACTTGCTTCAGCAGCATCTACTCAATCATCAAAAGAAAGCCTACATGTAGGCACAGCCCAATTGGGAGAGGATCCATTACCATGGCTATATCAGTATCCAGGAATTTTACGTACAGAGTCTATTCTGGAGTTAAGCAGAAAGGGGTTAGGACTAGTAACCGCTACACCGGAAATCGACGGGGTTACTCGACGTATTCCCCTAGTCGTAAACGTACAGTCAAAACTTTACCCAGCTTTCGCCTTGGAACTCTTAAGACTCGCCGTAAACGATCCTTCGTACCAGCTAAAAACAACACAAGAAGGTATTGATTGGATAAGGGTTCCTAGCTACCCTTTAATGAAAACAGACGCAAACGCTAGAATATTTTTAGATTGGAATACAAAGTTCTATAAACAGACAGGATTAGAGTTTTTAGAGAATCCAATTGATGCACCTTTTGTTATTTTCGGAGTAACAGCAGAAGGTGTAGTTAACCCAACACCAACTCCAGCAGGATTAAAGTACCCACATGAAGTTCAAGCAAATATTTTACATAATCTTATTAATGGTAGCGCTCCTTCTACCCCTACTTGGGCTCCAGCAGGAGAGTTTCTTGGCCTTACACTCGGCTTATTACTTATTGCCTTAACAGTTTCATCCATTTACATTAGTGCGCCTGTAATATTTTTACTAATTGGCGGTTCAATGTTCGGCGCCTGGTACTTGTTTCAATCTTCTTACTTGTTTGACGTCACAGGCCTTATCGTAATCTGGTTTTTATTCTGGAGTATTGAAAGTTTCCGTAATTTCATTACGCAATATTTGCTTCGATTACAAATTAAACAACAATTCGGGACGTATGTATCTCCGGACCTCGTAAAAAAATTACAGGAGGACCCAACGTTGCTGAGATTGGGTGGGGAGACAAAACGACTCACTTTTCTTTTTTCAGATATTCGAGGATTCACACCAATTTCTGAAAAATATCAAAAAGACCCACAAGGTCTTACAAAATTAATTAACCGATTTTTGGATAATCAGACAGAAATCATACTTAAACATGGCGGAACCATTGATAAATACATGGGAGATTGTATTATGGCTTTCTGGAATGCACCACTTGATGTTGAAGATCAAGAGAGAAAAGCAACAGAATGTGTATTAGAGATGAGAGAAGCCTTAGGAGAACTAAATGAAAAACTTAAGGAAGAAAATCTTGACCAAATTAACACTGGGGCAGGAATTAATTCTGGCTTATGTGTTGTTGGTAATTTTGGTAGCAGCAGTCGTTTTGACTACTCTGTCCTTGGCGACGCCGTAAATTTAGCTGCTCGATTAGAGTCCTCATGTAAGAACTATGATGTTGATCTTGTCATATCCGAATACAGTTTAGTTGACGGATATGACTACGAATTCTTAGATGAAGTCATAGTAAAAGGCAAGTCGGAACCAGTTAAAATATATACCATCAGAAAATAATACTTGACTTTTATCCTCACTTTTGATATAATTACATTCATAAGAAGAAAAATCTTCAGGAAATTAGGAACTAAATATGAACGCAAACGAGGTCGCCGCAGAGTTAGCAAAACACGAAGCCGTGTGTGCCGAAAGATGGAAAACGGCTTTTAATCGGTTTGACGATACTGCTTCACAGATAAAAAGAATAGAAACAATTCTAATTAGTTCAGCAGGTACTATTATTGCAGGTGGACTAGCCGTGCTTTGGACAATATCTAGTTTACATTAAGGAAAAATTATGATCGAAGGATACAAAACAAAGGAAATGAAACCAGCCAAAACTAAAAAAGTAAAAGAAGTTATCTTTCAAGGAGATGACGGACTATTTTACTTTGAATGGGAAGGCAAAAAACAAGGTTTTACTAAAAAAGAAAACGCTGAAATAGCACTAAATAGATTAAAAAATGAGCAATAGTATTGAAGAAGCTTTGAAAAAAGCAGTTGAGAAAACAGACTCAACAAAAGTAGTTGATGGAGAAGGCTCAGAAGCCTCACAAGAACTTTCAGCAAGAGTTAAAAAACTTATGTCTAGAAAGACTAACCTACAACGTAAAAGAAGAAATCGTTTACCAAGCAGCATAAGATGAACAAGAAGCTTTCCCATGAGGAACGCTACAAGATCTGTAAAGAATGCCCAAACTTAGATAAACGGTGGAAAGTCTGTAAAGTTTGTAATTGTTTTATGCCCCTCAAAACAAAAATTAGATGGGCAGAGTGTCCTGAGGAACCTCCTCGTTGGACATAGGAAGAAATATGCCATATCATTATAAACCAAAAAAGAAAAAAGGTAAAAAGAAGAAAAAGTAATGCCTGTACGTAAAGTAAAAGGCGGCTACAAATGGGGCAAGTCTGGCAAAGTTTATAAGACTAAAAAAGAAGCTGAAGCCCAAGGCAGAGCAATATACGCTTCTGGGTATAAGAAGAATGGCAAGAAAAAGAAAAAGCGTTAAAAAGAAACCAGTGCCAACAAATCCTAAGCTGTATGCAAGAATTAAAGCGCAGGCAAAAAGAAAATTTAAAGTTTATCCAAGTGCATATGCAAACGGATGGTTAGTAAAAACTTATAAAGCAAAAGGCGGTAAGTATCGCATGGGAAAAAGAAAATGAAAGGACTATACACAGGAGACGGAAAATTTATCGTTAAAAGTGGACATACAGATGCTGATTCTGCAATAACAAGTTGTAAAATCATTATGAGTCATTGCCAAATGATCCTAGATGGATTAGAAGGTAACGAAGGAATGGACAAGCTTCCTACATGGTGGACAAATAAATTAGCTATTTCTGAATACGAAGTTGTATCAGCTGCTAATTATTTATCATCTGGAGATATTGAACACGAACATGGCGAAACCTAAAGGTGGTTTAACAAAGTGGTTCAAAGAAAAGTGGGTAGATATAGGTCGTCCTAAAAAGAAAGGAAAATATCAACCTTGTGGCAGAGGAAAAGCAAAAACCTCTCGAAGAGGGTATCCAAAATGTGTACCTTTAGCTCGTGCTAGAACTATGAGCAAAGCTCAAAGAAAATCTGCTGTTCGAAGAAAAAGATCAGTAAGTCAAGGAGTAGGCGGAAGACCAACAAATGTTCGAACAATCGCAAAAAGAGGAAGGAAAAGAACAAAGAGATAAAGAACGTCAATTTGTTGACTGGGCTTTAGAAAAAGTTTCTCGAGGCAAACTTCGACAAAATTATTATAAACTATTAAAACAATACGAGGAAGAAAATGGTAGAATGGTTAAAAATTAAATGGTTACAACTATGTGCCATAGTTTCAGGAGAAGATAAAAACTGGGACGGTAAAGTGGATATCAAAGATAAAATGATAGAAGCGAAACAAAAAGCTAAAAGCTAAAATATCTTAGCTAAGTCGTATAAGGACTAGCATGATTGACAAACAAAATCTAATTAAAGAAATTCTAAGTGTAGTAGGAATGTCAAAACAATTACTAATAGCACTAGAATATAAATTACAACTTAATCGACAAATTAGAGAAAAGTTGAACAACGGGCAGAAATGCCAAGAGCTTATTGAAAGCATAGGACAATAAAATGGCAAGACAAGGTGGATTTTTAGTTGGACCAAGCAGACACGGAACATCTAAATTACAAAAACACAAATTAAAAAGAGGTCTTACTAGAGATCTTAATTCTGCAGCAGGAACTTACGTGAATACTAAGTCTCCAATGACTACCGCAGGTGGTTTTTATGGTGCAGCTCCAAAGGGCGTAGGTCCAAGATTCGGCAAAACAGTAAATCCAAAACAAGCACGTTTTGGTAAAAAAGGTGCAGGTCGAATTTTACCACGTAGAGGAAGATAAATATTATTCATAAAGACTTTCATGACTTAATGAAAGCAGGACGACTAAATAGAGTCGTGGACATTTTTTATAATGGCACTAACAAAAAGCGAAAAAGCAAGATTAAAAAGGGCAGGACTAACAAGGTTAAATAAACCAAAAAGAACTCCCAAGCACCGAACTAAAAAAGCAGTCGTTGCAACTCGCGTTGGTGGTAAAGTAAAAATTATTCGTTTTGGAGCGCAAGGCATGGGGCACAATTACAGTCCTGAAGCCAGAAAGAGTTTCAAAGCGAGACACAGAAGAAATATTGCAAAAGGCAAATCTTCTGCAGCCTACTGGGCAAATAAAGTATTTTGGGCAGGAAAAGGTGGTTCTAAAAAGATGCCACCTAAATCCCAAAAATATGTTAGAGGAATTAAACGAAGGAAATAATGACAGTACCCAAAGTGATAGACAAACGAGAAGCCTGGCTAGATGGCTTGTCTATGTACGCTATAGAACAACTAAGAAATGCAGAACGCAGAGAAGAACGAGGTTTAACACGAACTCAACGAGAGCGTGAATACATGGATCTTTGTGGTGGTTACTTATATCTATTACAATTAGCCAAAGAGTACGGAATGTTTGAATCCGACGACCCTTTTAATTTATTTAACAAAGAGACTCTACATTGATCGAAATAAGCCGCTCAGATATTGTCCCTGACTACTTAATGGAAATAAATCCAGAAAGTCGTTTCATAAAACTCCCTATCGAAGGGTATCTTGATCTGTTAGGGATCGAGCCCAACAGTTCACAAACGGCAATTATAAATGCCATCAATAATCCTAAATATCGTTTTGTCTGCGCGGCTGTCTCACGCCGTCAAGGAAAAACATATATCTCAAACATTATAGGACAACTGGTATGTCTAGTACCAGGAGCAAACGTTCTACTAATGTCTCCCAACTATTCATTATCTCAAATATCTTTTGATCTTCAAAGAAATCTTATAAAACATTTTGACTTAGAAGTTACACGAGATAACGCAAAAGATAAAGTTATAGAACTATCTAATGGATCTACTATAAGAATGGGTTCCATTAATCAGGTAGACTCTGTAGTTGGTAGATCATATGATCTTATCATATTCGACGAAGCTGCACTTACAGACGGACGGGATGCATTCAATGTGGCACTACGGCCAACACTTGATAAAGAAAATTCAAAAGCTATTTTTATTTCTACTCCACGAGGAAGAAATAATTACTTTGCAGAGTTTTACTATCGAGGATTCTCAGAAGAGTTTCCAGAATGGTGTAGTATAAAAGCAACTTACCACGAAAATCCACGAGTTTCCGAACAAGATATTATAGAAGCAAAAAAGACAATGTCTGAAGCTGAGTTTAATCAGGAATACATGGCAGACTTTAATGTTTTCGAAGGACAAATCTGGAAATTTAACCATGAAGAATGTGTATCAGATTTAAGTGAATTTGACACAAGTCGTATGGATGTATTTGCAGGACTTGACGTTGGTTATAAAGATCCTACTGCGCTCTGTGTTGTGGCGTATGATTGGGACACTGAAAAATATTATATTGTAGATGAGTACTATAACTCAGAAAGAACAACAGAACAACACGCAAAAGAAATTCAAAAATTGATTAAAAAATGGGATATTGATTATATCTATATTGACTCTGCAGCTCAACAAACTCGTTACGATTTTGCACAAAATTATGATATTAGTACTCTTAATGCAAAGAAATCAGTACTAGATGGAATAGGACAAGTAGCTGGAGTCGTAGATAATGACCAACTCATTGTAGATCAAAAATGCATGGAAACATTGATGGCGTTAGATCAATATCAATGGGACCCTAACCCAAATTTACTAAAAGAAAAACCTAAACACGATATGGCATCTCACATGGCTGACGCTATAAGATACGCGTTATACTCATTCGAAACGAGCATGACCTCATTTTGAGAATACCTACTGAAAAACAGTTCTTGACTTATGGTGTGACTTTTTGGTATAATTCTAATTAAGAGTATAAATATGAACCTAAAGCGAGATTTAGTTAAATATGTAAGAGACAAAGCTAAGTCGAAATACAAAAAAACAAGCAATTGTTATATTTGTGGAGAGACTAAAGATTTAGATTTTCATCATTACTACGGATTAACGGAACTGCTAGAAACTTGGTTAAAACATAAAAATATAACTATAGAGAATGAGCAAGATATACTAGAGCTTCGGCAATCCTTTATTGATGAGAACAAAGAAAAGGTGTATGAATACACGGTTACGCTTTGCCATAACCATCATCTGAGATTACATTCAATTTACGGAAAACGACCCAAATTGATCACAGCGAAGAAACAACATAATTGGGTCGAGATACAGAGAGACAAACATGGCATGGTATGATAGATTTATAGGTAGAGCAGACGTAGAGGATAAACTCAACCCTGCACAATACGTAATATCTCGAAACGAGGGTATGACAATTGACTCTCGTGAAGTCGTAACAAATTATAGAAATGCTTATGAACAATTAGAAATTGTAAACCGTGCAGTAAATATGATTGTTGATGATGTATCGGATATTCCGTATCAAATTGGAGATCAAACTATTGGAATCAACAATATTATAAAAAATATTCGTAGATCAAAAGTTGATGTACTCGTAAATAAAGAACCAAATCCTTTTCAGGATATTAACACTTTTAAAAGAAATCTTGTAATAGATTTACTTATCGATGGAAATATATTTATTTATTTTGATGGTGCTCATTTGTATCATCTTCCAGCAGATAAAATGACAATATATAGTGATACAGATACTTATATTGAAAAGTTCGTATATGATAATAGCATTGATTATTCAGTAAATGAGATTATACATATAAAAGAAAACAGTTTTAATTCCATTTATCGAGGAGTTCCTAGACTAAAACCAGCATTTAGAACAATGCAACTATTAGCTAGCATGAGAAACTTTCAAGATAACTTCTTTAAAAATGGAGCAGTACCAGGATTAGTACTTAAGTCACCTAATACACTTTCTGAAAAAATTAAAGAAAGAATGTTACAAGCATGGAGTGTACGATATAATCCAAACACAGGCGGAAGACGCCCACTTATTCTTGACGGTGGATTAGAAGTTGATAGTCTTACAAATATTAATTTCAAAGAATTAGACTTTCAAGAATCAATAAAAGCAAACGAAAGAATTATACTAGAGGCTATGGGAATACCACCTATTTTACTAGATGGTGGCAACAATGCAAACATAAGACCTAACCATAGACTTTATTATTTAGAAACAATCTTACCAATAGTAAGAAAAATTGGATACGCTGTTGAGCGTTTCTTTGGTTTCACTATCTCTGAGGATGTAACAGGTATACCTGCTTTACAACCAGAGCTTAGAGATCAAGCAGCGTACTACGCAACTCTCGTAAATACTGGCATCTTAAGTGCCAATGAAGCAAGAGAGGCTCTAGGCAAAGAACCAGTAAATGGTTTTGATACCCCAAGAGTTCCTGCAAATATAGCAGGATCAGCAGTAAATCCAGAAGAAGGTGGCAGACCAGTCGAGACCCCACCAAGCGAGGAAAATTAATATGACAAAAGATATGATGGCAAAAGCATTATCTGACTTTTTAACTAAGAAAGACATGAAAACTGTAACTCTTAGTGAATACAAAGGATTTGGTAATGATGTACCAGTAAAAGACTATCTTTTAAGAAGGGCCTTTGGATCTTGGAATCGAGTATTATCTGCAATGAATTTACGTCATCCAGTTAAACTTACACCAAAACCAACCCCTGCTCCCAAAGCTGCTCCTAAAAAAGTAGCACCGAAAAAGGAGAAAAAAGATGTCAAATAAGATCTTCCATTGGACCAGTACATTTAAATCATTAGGTGACACCGACGACGGTGGAGTTGAAATTAAAGGATCAGCAAGCACGAATGGTTTAGACAGAGCTGGAGATATTATCGAAGCAGATGCTTGGGCAAAAGGAGGATTAGAAAACTTTAAAAATAATCCTATTATCTTGTTTAATCATAACTATGATAAACCTATTGGTAGAGCAAAAGATATTACAGTTACAGACAACGGACTAGAGATTTCTGCAAAGATTTCAAAAGCTGCTGGTGATGTAACACAATTAATTAAAGACGGTGTCCTTGGAGCTTTTTCTGTTGGTTTCAAAGTCAAGGACGCTGATTATATGACAGAAACCGATGGATATAAAATAAAGGACGCGGAACTTTTCGAAGTGTCTGTAGTTTCAGTGCCATGCAACCAAGGGGCAACCTTTGGATTAAGCAAGTCATTCGATTCTATGGAAGACTACAACAAGTATAAGCAAACTTTTTACAAGACTAACTCAAATGATTCAGCAGACGCTGTTGAAGTTGAGCAGTCAAATAGGGCAGACGCCCAGGAAATGGAGACTAATATGTCAAATGAAAAACAAGCTCCTGTAGCACCTGAGTTCGATCTTGAGAAATTTGCCGCTGAAGCTGCTGAAAAAGCAGTTGCTAGCTATGCAATGAAACAAGCCGAGCAGAAGGCTGCTGAAGAGAAATTAGCTTTAGAAGCTGCTGAGAAATCACAAGCAGAAGCTGAATCTCTTAAAGCCTCCGAGGAAGCAAAACAGGAAGAGCAAAAAACTATCGTTCAAGCAGGACTAACTGGTGCTGAAAAATTAATGAATGATGTAGAATCAAGAGTAAAAGAAGACTATTCTAATTTAGAACAAGTTGTTAAATCTCTTGAGGCTCAACTTTCTGAGAAATCAGAAGAAATCATGAATATCAGAGAATCCAAAAGACATTTTTCAGACAGAACATCTAACGGTGACTGGAAAAAAGAATTTGAGCAAGATATTCTAGACGCAAAATTTGCTGGTTTAGCTACTGGTAAAGGATGGGAAAACAATATGGCTAAGAGTTTAATGGAAAAAGTTAACGCACATTCAGGTGTTGGCGTTTCTTCAGCAGACTTTGAGCAAGTTGTTTCAACAAACATTGAAAGAGATATTCAAAATGAATTAGTTCTAGCACCTCTCTTTAGAGAAATTACTATGACTTCTGCAAACATGATTATCCCAATCTTACCAGATAGCGGTTATGCTGAATTCGCTTCAGCTCAAACAGCTTCAGGTTCAAGCCCACACGGTAACTTAGCTCAAAGAGGCGACACATTTGGTGCTCCTTATGGTGGCGTTGACTTGGCTGAAAGAACTCTTTCAACCGTGAAGCTTATTTCTCAATCTTACTTAGGTAACGAGACAGAAGAAGATGCAATCTTGCCAATTCTACCATTGATCAGAGAATCTATGGTCAGATCACATGCAAGAGGTATTGAAAATGCAATCTTAGCAGGTAACCACGATAATGGTGTTTACACTTCAGGCGCATTTGAAGGTCTATTAGCAGCAGCTGATTCAGACAATCATGAGTCTGTAGTTGGAACAGGTGGTTTCGCAGCTAGTGACGCAGTTACCGCAGCTGATCTTCTCGCTATGAGAAAAAATATGGGTAAATATGGAATCAATCCAAACGACGTAGTTTATATCGTGTCACAAGACGTGTATTATAACCTACTCGAAGATGCTGAATTCCAAGATGCTAACTTAGTTGGTGATATGGCTACTAAGCTAAGTGGTGAAATTGGTCAAGTATTCGGTTCAAGAGTACTAATGTGTGACGAATTCGCTTCTAAAGCTGCTGACATCTATGGTGCAGTTGCTGTATACACTAGAAACTACGTAATGCCAAGACTACGCGGTGTAACCGTTGAGTCCGATTACGAAGTTGCTAACCAGCGTAGAGTACTAGTTGCTTCACAAAGAATTGGCTTCACCGATCTAATCGATGGTGCTACTTCTAAGTGGGCATTAGCTTACCAATCAGCATAAGGATAACCCTTAACGTAACATGGTTTTTGGGAGTGTACCTTAACACTCCCCCTTTTTAACTATGGCAAATTTAATAACACTACAACAGTATAAAGACTTCGCAGGGATTCAGGGAGTAACTGAAGATGCGAAAATTAATGTAATAGTGCCAGCCATAAGCCAAGCAGTAAAAACTTACTGTGGCACAAGTTTTATTGATTATTACTCAACAAATAAAACAGAGTACTTTGATATAAAAGATACTTATACAACTTCAATAATGGTAGATGAAAGTCCATTAAATACTGTTGTATCCGTAGAGGAAAGACAAAGTCAATCAGAAAGTTATGTAACACTAATTAGTGAAAATTCAGATGGAAGTGGGAAATATGAGTATATTGTCGACACTACAGTGGATTCAATTTTTAGAACAGACGACATGAGTGACAAAGCTTTTCCAAAAGGAAGAAAAGCAGTAAAAGTAGTTTATACCTCTGGGTATGCAACTACACCAGAGGATTTAAAATTAGCATGTTTTGATTTAGTAAAATATTACTTAAAAGACGAAAGAAAAGAAAGACTAGCAATAGCAGGAGCCTCGATACAGAATAATGTGTCCACAACTCTAAGAGAAAATATAGGATTTCCAGACCATATTAAGAGAATACTAGATTTCTATAAGATTCATAAATAGATGGCATTACAAAACTTAAATAGAGATTTAGAAGCTATATTTAAAACAGTTATAAATAGGAGTAAATATAGATCATTTTTTGCAAAGTATAGTCATGAATTCTTAATAGATTTTGATACGGCAGTAGATCAATTAAAAGAAATTACACCTTCTGCTAAAAGAGCAACTCCTGGATATGTAAATGAATTTGGATTAGAAAAAAATGTTTTACAAGGACTAGACAAAGAAATAAAAGAAACAGCGCAAGCACTTATAAATAATTTTATATCTATAGTACCCCAAGTAAAAAATGAAACTCCGTTTAGAAAACCATATAGACTAGCAGGAAATAAAGGAGATAAAAAATTAATAGTATTTGTTGATTTAGAAAAGCCTGGAGATCAAGATGCTTATTCTTTGATTAATAAAATTAAAGTACAAGTAGCAAATAAAGTATTTTCTAAAGGTAATCCTGGATATATTTTATATGAACGATTACTAGCTGCAGGAAGGGTAAAGAAAGAAAAATCAGGACAGTTACCTTCAAATTTATATAATGTAGGACATACTACAGCTATTGGAAAATATAAAAATACAGTTTTTAAACAGGGAACAGATCAAGCCTTAGAAGGTGTAGAAGGTGGAGAATTCATTGGGGATGTTAGATCAAAGGTAGCAGATAGAATAAATCAGTATATTTCAGACAATGGAATTACAATATCAGCAACAGATGACTTTGTAGTATTTAAAAATGGACAATTAATACAAAATCCACAAAGTAAACTAGTAATTAAAACCGATCTAGAAACCCAGTATAGTAATCAGGTTAAAGACAATCAACAAACAGGTAGCGGAACTGCAAAATCAGCCGCAGCACAGAACAGAGCATTAAGTTCTTTAACAGATGAAATAAGAGATATAGTTAGAGTTGAACTAGAAAAAACAGGAATAAGTCCAGAAAGAAAAGGATCAGATTCATTTTTAGATTCTATTGCAAAAGGCATAGTTTTAAGTCCTATTCTTGTCAAAAAATATGCTAACAGAACAGCAATAAATAGAACAAGATTTAAAGGAATAAAGAAAAACAGAAAGAATGTATCAAAAAACTTCAAAGATACAAAAACAAAAGGAAGAAGAACAATACATAATGTATTTTCAGCAGGTTTAGCTAACAAAAAGGCAGTAATAAAAAATAAAGGAAAACCCGAGGAAAAGGGATATGATGCTAGTAAAGATAACCTAGCAGAAGCAATGATAGCGCGTGCCTTTATTAATCAAAGACTATCTGGACAAGTGATAGGAAATATGGGACGGCCTTCTTTAGAAAATAGAACGGGTAGATTTGCACAATCTGTAAATATTGTAAATGCAGTAAGTAATGCCGGAGTAACACACTTTGACTATACATACCAGCAGAATCCTTATAGAGCATTTGAAAGAGGAGGAGAATATTCTCCAAACTATGACCCAAGACAATTAATAGAAAAAAGTATAAGGGAGTTAGCACTACAAAAACTAGATACAAAATTTACACTTAGGAGAGTATAATGGCATATAGAACAGCAAGAAAAAAAGTAGTTGATGCTCTCGTAAATAAGTTAAAAGAAATAGATGGAAATACTCCATATAACTCAAATGTTTTTAATAATGTAGACGGACATTTAAAATTTTTAGACGAAATAGAACAATATCCAAAAATCTGCGTAGTAGCAGGAGACGAATTCAGAGAATACCAACCTGGAGAGTTTAAATGGAGACTATTAGATATAACAATAAGAGCATATATTAATGATGAAAATGATGCTCAAGAAACTTTAGCATTATTACTAGAAGATATCGAAAGAATTATAGATAATAATGATAATTTAGTGTATGACGACACTGTATCGCCAGTACAGAGTACAACTTCTTTAACAATAGGAAGTATAAGTACAGATGAAGGAGTTATTTCTCCTTTAGGTATTGGAGAGATGACAGTGCGGATACGATATTAGGAAACAGGTAAGGCACATAAAAATGTAGCCAAACCCTTTCCAAAGTAAACGGAGAAAGCAAAATGGCTTTAAATTTATCGAGAAATACGAAAGTATTTGTCAGCTCTGTAAACGGAGTACACGCCAGCGGAGGATCTATCTCAACTTTAGATGGATTCACTGGGGGTAGTGGACACGCGGTCGGAGATATTATTACTTTGGGTACAACTGACGGTTCAGGAAGTGGAGCAAAATGTATTGTTGCCGCTGTATCTGCTGGAGCTGTAACTGAAGTATATATTCCAAATAACTTTCGAGGAACTGGATATGCAGATAACGACACTGTCGATCAATCAGCAACCAGCGGATCTGGAACAGGTTTTGCTGCAGTTGTAAATGGTGTAACAGGCACAACAACTACAGATAACTCAAGAGCAGGTCTAGGACTATTTAAAGGAAACGGCACAGATGCTAATACTTTTAGATTAGGTGTGTTAGATGGATATAGCTTTTCACAAGGAAGTGAAGCAACTGACGTTACTATTAACGAAGCAGGTGCTACACCCAACCGTGGTTCAAAAAGATTTAATGACTCTTTACCACCAGCAGAATGGTCTTTCGGGACTTATGTAAGACCGTACAAACACGGTTCTAACAGCTGGAGAAGTTCAGGAACTCATGATATGGTTGAAAATATATTATGGGCTTCTATTGCAGGTAAGGACATTACAGGAGGAGCGCTTACTGGTACTTCTCAATCAGCAATTACTGTTGATTCTTCAAATGCAGATGTAACATTTGAAAGATCAGAGCATCACGAATTATTGAAACTTTCAATATATTTTGCTCTTGAAAATACAACATATCGCTTAAACGAGGCTCAAGTAAATCAGTGTGAGATTGACTTCTCAATTGATGGAATTGCCCAGTTAACATGGTCTGGAAACGCAACAACAATTGACCAAGTTGATACTGCGATTGAAGATCCTTCAAAATCTTTACATGCAAAACCTTCTGGAACAGATACTTCTGTATCTACAGTAACTTATGTAGAAGGATATAACTATGCAGATTGTTCAGGTCCTGACGATGCTGACTACTTGAGAAACAAACTCTCAACATTGTCACTGAGCGCAACCAAGAACTCAAATGGAATATTAGATCCAACTGCAAGTGATTCTACAACTACATATGATATTAATATTACTGGTGGTTCAATTACCATTGCTAATAATGTTACTTATGTAACTCCAGAAACTCTTGGACTTGTGGATAAACCAATTGGTTCCTTTACAGGGGCTAGACAAATTTCTGGGTCATTAACCATGTACCTAGATACTAAGACTGACGGCTCAAATCAACTATTAACTGATTTAGCAGCTGCTACAAGTCTAGTAACAAACGAATTCAATATGAGCCTTTTAATGGGTGGTGCTAGTGGAGCTTCTCCTTTAGTAACTTTTGCCTTGCCAAAAGCTCATTTACAAATTCCAACAATCGAAGTTGCTGATCTAATTTCAACTTCTGTAGAGTTCTCGGCTCATGGATCCGATCTCTTAACAGGAGACGAAATGACTGTTACCTATGTAGGTTCAACAAGTCACTCAGACAGTCAATATTCAACAGACTATACTGTATAACAATGACAGCGTACAACTTTCTACGAGAAAGTAATGTACACCTCGTATACGGAGGGAGTCGTTACTTATTAAAAACGACTCCTGACGTATCGTTCTCACAGACATTTGCGGAAGATGCATACGAAGTAAAGACTTTGCACGATCAAACAAAAATGTTTCAGGGAACAAGTATAACAAAAGCAAATCCTGCAAACTTTTCGTTTACAGTTTCATTAACTACAGAAAAAGATGAAACAATTGTAAAGAGTCTTTTGACAGATTATGATAGCACAGGATCAAATATAAAAACTTTTGATCTTTTTATTGTAACTGGAGAAAGCACGTTTAAATTGAATGAATGTGTAATAACAAACGGAGATTTCAATTTAGCGAAAGGTTCAAATTTAACTTTAGCTGTTTCAGGACAGGCACAAAAGTTAGAAAGAGTAGGAGATGCCTCTTATTCACTCCCAGGTTCACTGGTGAGTGCTAGTTCGACAAGAACTCCCACCTTATCGCTTATTGATGTGGAAGTTGGTGGATCTGATGTTTCAAACATTATATCTGCTACATTAAGTGTTCAAAATGATATTTCTTGGACACCTTATGAAACATTACAAAGCAGTCTTTCAGTTACAAATGCTTCAAATGCAATGTATCCTTCTGGGTTTACTCTTGGAAGAAGAGTTGTTTCAGGTAATATAACTCAATATATTACAGAGAACAATTCAAGTACAGTGCAAAGCTTTAATACAGACACTACAGTTCGTATTAAAACTCTCGTAAGTGGTAGTACATTCTTAGATGCAAATTTAGCAAATTGTATGTTTACAAAGAGAATGAGCCAAAGCGAAGTATTTACGCAGACTTTTGACTATCGTTTGATAGGCAATCCTGCAAATTTATCAACCGTTATAACATATTAGGAGAATATAACATCATGGATTTAAAATCATTACTAGTAGATAGTAAAACTACTTGGGTGGAATTCCCAGGATTACTTGGATTTGAAGTAGAACTTGCAAATCTATCAAGAAAAGAATTAGTAAACTTAAGAAAAAAGTGTACTATAAATAAATTTAATAGAAAAACTCGTCAATTTGAAGATGAACTCAATGACGAAAAATTTGTAGTTGAGTTTACAAAAGCAACAGTTAAAAACTGGAAAGGATTAAAATTAGGTTATTTACAAGACTTATTACTTGTTGATTTAAAAGGACAAGATTCTGAAGCTGAAATGGAGTTTACTGAAGAAAACGCTCAACAATTAGTTGAAAATTCTTCTGAATTTGACAACTGGCTCAATGAGGTAGTCTTTGATTTAGAAAATTTTCGCAACGAAGAACAAGGAAAAACTATTAAAGAGACTTCAAGTATTTCTTGATAATAAAGATGTAGGTATGACCAAGGACCAATACTTGGAAATGATGGAACAAATGGGACAAGAACCCGATTGGGAAAAATGCCCTCCAGACTGGAATGATTTTCCAGACTTACTTGTAACAGCCATAAATATATATTATAGTTTAGGAGATAGAATCTATCCTGATATAGGATTTATAGGAA
>Ga0255752_10001769_pt1 | contig 24822 bp, 14 predicted proteins | sample 011ome_25_FD_179952 | JGI IMG/M metagenome (GOLD analysis project Ga0255752, IMG submission 179952) | Coastal salt marsh microbial communities from the Groves Creek Marsh, Skidaway Island, Georgia - 011512CT metaG (version 2) | ecosystem: Environmental > Aquatic > Marine > Intertidal zone >... | reverse complement strand
CAATGGGAGGTGACAACGTTAATTATGGGCTGGATATAATAGCTGAATATCCAGAAACAGTAAGTGGCATTACAAGTGATGCAATGGTAGCTTACATAAAAAATGATTACAACACAGGTTGGATGCCAGGTGATATTAAATTAGCCACCTTGATCGACACTGATGATACTGACGTTTCTGCTACCAATACTGAATTCTTAACAGGAAATGATAGTAGTTTTACTAGTGGACTGGGAAGTTGGCAAGGGTTTAACGCAACTCTTTCAAGAGTAAATAATGCTCTAAGAGTCGCTGATAATGGGGGATACTCTTCTGCTTATCAAACTATTACTACAGTAGTAGGTAAGCAATATGTATTTTCTGCAATCGTTAGTAATAACGGTGACTGGGCTACAATTTCAGCAGGTTCAATTGCTCCAGCAGGAAATGCCTGGGGAAATTATGGATACACTAGAACTCAATCTAATGGCACATTTACCTTCACATTTACTGCAACAGCTACTACAACGTATCTAATTTTAGGTTCAGAAGGCTCTACATCAACTGATTACGATAGTTTGTCTTTGAAAGAAGCTGAAGAAGATCGCAGCGTGAACCGCAATGGCTTACAGGTGTTTGGCACTGTAACCAAATCGGCTGTAGCTACTGGTGCTGATCTAGTAAGTTATCGTAGCAGTAGCGGTTCATATCTAGGACAACCATCTGCAGGCAACCTAGTATTAACAGATGACTTTTCTGTTACCTGGTGGCAAAAACACGACACTGTTGCAGGAATCTATGAGGGATGGCAAATCGCTGAAAATGATATAACAGGTGCTTCTAATTATAGTAAAGTTGTCATAAGCGCAATGCATGAAGTGTCGTCCGCACAATATCTAATTAGAGGAAATAACGTAACCGGTGCATCTGTTTCCAATGGTATCGATTCTGGTAGTTGGACATGTTTAACCTTAACGAAGAAAGGTTCTACAATAAAACTTTACACAAACGGAGAACTTTCTGTAACAACAACTGGAACTACGTCTACTCCAAGTAATCCATATTCCTTAGAAATATTGCGATGGAGTTATGCAACTACTCGTTACTATACTGCAAACTCAGAATTATCATTGTTTAGAACGTCTAATACAGTCCCATCCGCAGAACAAATCAAAAAAATCTACGAGGACGAGAAGGTGCTATTCCAAGAGAATGCTAAGTGTACTTTATATGGTTCTAGTGATTCAGTCACAGCATTAGCATATGATGATGATACAGAGTTGCTTCATGTTGGCGGCCCTCAAGGACGTAGTGTGTTTCAAGGTCTAAGAAGAATAGATAACACAACAGATGCAGTTGGAGCAGCTATCAGTGCATCAAACGGAATGGTAGCAGAGGATTAGACGATGGTAGTAAAAGTAAGTAAACCAGAAATAAATGTAAGAGAAAAGATCAGTGAGCTTGACAAGCCAAGTGGTACAGCTGGTCAAGCAATGTTAGCTGCCAAAACACCACAAGAACAGTTCAACCTGATTGGTGCTGGTCGTAGGAATTTATTGCATAACAGTCAATTTATGATCAGTCAAAGAGGCGATTTCGAAACCAGTGCAGTAACTGTAAGTGCAGGCACACCCACATTTACTGTAGATAGATGGTTTACATATGCAAACGGAGCAACAGTTTCAGCGCAAATATTAAACACTACACTTCCAACTGGCGAGAATGTTAAAAGTCTCAAAACAATATATACTGGCAGTACTGCTGGATCTTGGTTACACCCATCACAAAAAATCGAGCCTGAACATTGGATGAGAGGACAACCAATTACTTTGAGTGCTTGGGTTCGAACTAATATCGCTGATTATAGACTTAGAATTTGTGATACTATTAATTGCTATATGATTGGCGATGCAATTCCTGCTGATGGAAACTGGCATTATATAACCGCCACACATATCCTGCCAGACAACATGGGTTTGCATGAAGATGACTTAACAAAAAATATACAGATACAGCCAGCATTCCAGACCACCTCTCAAACTTTAGTACAAAATGTATCTTTTGTTGAGTTTGCATTAATGCAAGCAGAAATTGGACCAAAGGCAACTCCTTTTGATTACAGAACATATGCTGAAGAATGGCAAATATGTCAAAGATATTATCAAAGATTTGGTGCAACAGATGTACCGGCAACCACAGATTACACCGGTATTGCAACAGCACATGGTACAAGTTCAGCATGGTATGTTCCTATTGTTTTACCAGGAGGACGTATGCGAATAGCGCCAGATCTAAGTTACAGTGCAGTTAGTGATTTTAGGTGTACGCTACAACACAGTGATAGTGATACAGTGACTAGCATAGGATATGGTTATAATAACCAACTTAACCCAATGTTAAGTGTACAAGCAGGAAGTAATGGGGCAAATAGAACCAGAATTTTTGGTTGGACCGGAACAACTACTGCTTGGTTGGCTTTTGAAGCGGAGTGGTGATAATGAATATTACACAAGTTAAATTTTTACGACATCCTGAAACAAATGAATTTCACAGTGTGAGTTTTATATTAAATGGATACAATGTTGAATCTCCTATGAAATTAGGAAATGCAGGCTATAACAAATTGTTAGATAAAATAGTACAAGATGGAAGCGATTTCATTGAACAAGATCTTCCAGAAATTATATCTCAACATATTGATCTAAGAAGAAATGATCCAACAACCTTTTATGAATAAATATGTGTAACAACTAGGACACACATATGCCCATTAACAAGTTACCTACACTAGCATTAGAATCAAATGCAATCACCGCAGATCTTATAGCCTCTGGCGCTATCACCGCTGCGGATATCAGCGATGGTGAAATAACAGCAGCAAAACTACACACAACACTTGACTTTAGTACAAAAACATTTACAATGGCAAACGCTCATGTAACACAAGCAATGGTTACACAACACCAAGCAGCACTGAGTGTTACTGAAAGTCAAGTTAGTGACTTACAAAGCTATGTGTTGCCCAATACCAGTCCTACGTTCACTAATACAACACTTACAGGTTATCTAGCAGGCCCTGCTACATTTACTATAGATCCTGCAGCTGTAGGCGACAACACTGGTACGGTTGTTATCGCAGGCAACTTACAAGTTGATGGCACAACAACAACTATCAACAGTACTACTGTTGAAATCGATGATTTAAATTTAACATTGGCAAGTGGAGCATCAAATGCTGCCGCAGCAAATGGAGCTGGTATTACAATCGATGGTGCAAATGCTACGATCACATATGATTCTACCAACGATGAATTTGATTTTAACAAAAACATAAACCTGTCAGGCAATACAGCATACGGTACATTTGATGGAACACTTGTGGGCAATGTCACCCAAGCCAGTACAATCACAATTACAAACACACAACAAACAGACAGAGCATTAAGACTTGGAACTTACAGCGATGACAGTGCAAGCTACTTTGGACCTTTAAACAATACTGCAAGTGATGAATTAATAGATCTTGGAACAAGTGATGGTAGATGGCGCAATTTAAATATTAGCAGTCAAGCTAATGTAGGCTCTTTAATTAGTTTAGGAAATGTTGGTATTGGTACGACGAGTCCTAGTTATAAATTAGACGTATTTAATAACACTACAAATACAGGATCACAATTAAGAGTTAAAAATGCATATTCCTCAGGAGGCTCTAGCGCAAACGCTGTTATTAATATTGACGGTTATGGAGCAAGTACTTTAAAATTATGGCGTAACGGTATCGAAGAATGGAAATTAGACAGAATCAGTAATACTGATGATTTAGGACTATACGCTTATGGCGGCGCTGTTAGCGGAGGTGCAGGGGTAGGATTAGTACAATTTTGGGATTATGACACAGGTAATGTTGGTATTGGTACTAGCAGTCCTAGTAGTAAATTCCATGTCGAAGGAGGAACAACGACTCTAAAACATTCAGGAGAAGCAGGACCTCACACATATCGATCTGGAAACAACGGTAATGATTTTAGATTTTTCAGTACCAATGGTACTTTTGCTAATCCAACAGCAAAAACAAATAACACGGCTGTAGGTCAAATCCACTGGAGCGGATACGATGGATCGTCTTATCAACAGCGGGCAAGTGTGTTGGTAAAGGTTGATGGAAATGTATCAAGCGGCAATGTGCCTATGAGGCTGGTTTTCCAAACTGGATCAACTAGTAATCCAGAGAGAATGCGTATATCTTCCTCGGGAAATGTTGGCATTAATACGTTATCAGATCCAGCAGAAAAATTAACAGTGACAGGCGGTAATATCCTAGTAAGCAATACAAGTGGGTTGATGCTGAGAGCTGGCAATGATTTTGCAGGTATTGGATTTAACAGAAATGTTGAGACGGGTGCTATATATGATAGTACCATTGGAGCTTATCAGCTACACAATGTAAGCGGCGAATTTCAGTTACAAATGTATAATTCAACTGGCGGTTTTGTAGATTATCCATTTCATGTTGCTGTTTCATCTTGTGTGGGCATTGGACATGATGCGCCTACAGGCAAATTAGATGTTAAAAACAGCGGAGCAAGACATGAAGTAGCTATATTTAGACAAGACAATTCTAGCTATAACAACGACATAAAACTAGATCATACCAGCAGATCTGGTGACAATACACTTGTTTCAAAACGCAGCAATGGCGATCTGTGGTTATATCAAAATAATGCGACAAGTATTAGAATGTATAATCAAGGATCAGAAAGAGCTGTTTTTCACTACAATGGTAATACAGGAATACGCAGTAGTAATCCACAAGCAACACTAGAAGTTTACGGATTTATTCGTGCTGGTAAAAACAGTGCTAGATTAAATGCCAGTGTACACAGTTATAGTTCACGACATAATACTGTACGTACACCAGAAAATTTATATACTGGAATTACTAATTATGAACAAATCGAAGGCAGCGGTGCGGGCAGTGATTGGCTAACTGCAAGTAATCAAAGAGATAATGCCTATGTTATACTAGATTTAGGAGCTGCTAAAAGCATCAACAGAGCAGTTATCTATAATCAGAATGAGTATGAAGATAGCAAACGTGAAGTAAAAAGATTTATTCTTCAAGGCACAAATGATGTTAATAATGCCAACAGTTGGGTCACAGTTTTAGATGACGTAATGGGTAAGAGTGGAGGGCACGAACCAAACCCTGGATATAGTTTTAGAATACCTGCTGGTAATCAGACCAGTGTAAAAAATGATCCAGTGGATGACATCGAAGCAGTCAGTTATAGATACTGGAAATTTATTATGAAAGATTTCTGGGCTAGTGATGCTTATGGCGGTTTGATGGAAATTGAACTGTATGAATACGCTGTTTCGTCAGACGCTCGTCAAGATGAAATAAGTGCTAGTAGTATGGTTGCAACTGATGTATATGCACAAACACTAGCGGCTACTGGTGATATAAATTTAATAGGTCAAGCACAGGTAAATTACAATTATCATCCTGTACCAAGTACTATGGCACCGCACAGTATCCCAGGGCTATCTAGTTATTTAGATATGCAACACAGCTATAGATATCCAAGAAGTGGATCCGGTGTCGATAGATATACACTAGCAGATTTAGGCAATGAACCTATGAGTTGGACACTGCGTAATGAAGGCGCAGCTAGTCTCAGTAACTCTCATATGGTAAACAATATCACAGGTGTTGTAGATGGCAGATACTCGATGAAAACTGGTTCTAATGCAGCAGGAGGCGGTGTTGCAGCTACTAATCAAGATAGATACCACATGATGACATACAATGGTCCAGTTACGTTTGTTTGGATTGTTATGCGAGGAAACGGCGGCGGAATCAACAGCAATGAATCACTGCTAACGCAAAATACAAATGCAAGTAGTTATGGTTATCACATTATCAGACATTATCCAAGTTATGCTAACATATATAGTTATAATGGTCAAAGCCAAAACATATCTTATCCTTCGGGATACAGTACTGCTGTGGCCTCACAAAAATGGTATTTAATTGCTCATCAATATTGGGATGAGAATCAGCAGAGTATTACTTTTTTTGATAACAACTATCCGAATGGCAATCAACAAACCAGTACTGCTAACTATGATTGGAGATGGAATGCAAACGCAAATACTAGGAGATTAGTATTAGGCGGAAGTGAGTGGGGAGCATATGGCGAAGCTTGGGGACAAGGCAGTAGCAGTACCAGTTCGTACGGAGCTATTGGTGCTTTTATGTATTACAAAAACAGTCTATCAACATATGATTTGAAAACAATATTCGATTATTATAGAAATCATTATGATATGGGATGACACATAAATATGTGTAACAACTAGGATGTACACGTATGACCCTTAATAAACTCACATCAGATGCACTAGCAGATAATACCATCGACAATGATAGCATTGCCAATAACAGTATACCAATTGACAAACTCAGTAATGTAAATCTAGCTATTGCTCCAGAAGTATTAACAATTGATGTAGCGGCACCTGCAGCTGGGCAAGACACACAGTGGTTGTGGAATTGGCTTACAAGTAGTTTGCCTTATGCCAGACGTGCAATTACTAATAGTAATGAATTAAATGTACCTCTATACAAGCAAGGTACTTACACAGTAAATAACTTTGCCAAAACTCAATACGGTAGTATGACTCAAGCACACACAATACATTTTAAATGGATTGATGGAGCAGGTACACAAAACAATATCAGCTGGGTTACTGATCAAGGAACATTCACTGACAGTCATCCAGATATAAACGGCGGGTCAGATACCACTGTTCAACGTTTGAGTATCAGTGTTCCGAGTGTGGTAACACCGCCTACTCTCACTGCTCCCAGTGTAACATATGGAGTAAGTTTTGCTAACGCAGGTGCGTATACCTTTAGTGGTCCGAGAGACGGAGATAATCCAAACATCGGGCCGTTGCGCAGAGGCGGCACGTACACATTCAATGTAAACGCAAGTGGGCATCCTTTTTATTTTACAACTGACAATGGCACTAACTTTAGTGCAGGCTCATATTTTGGTGAATATACTAGTGGAGTTACCAATAGCAGGACTGATAGCGGCACTGTAACATTTGTTGTTCCAGCAAATGCTCCTGACACACTATATTACCAGTGTGGTAATCACAGCTCAATGAGAGGTGCTATTACTATCAAAGATCTGGCAGTTGAAACAAATATTAACGGCAACTATGTGGTGTACGCACAGCACACACAAGAAGGACACAAAACACCAGTTGAACTAAGACCTATTCCAAGTTTGGTTAATCAGATGTGTATTGTTTATGATGCTACAACCGGACAGTTTGTTCCGCAGGATTTAGCAACCTATGTTGAAAATACTCCCTCATTTGAAAACAAAATCCGTGAAGTCGCAGGCACAGCAGAATTAGTTGTTGAAGACGGAAGTGCAGTTGTTGCTAAGGTTAATGTTTATGCAGACAGTACGTATCTGCCGCTAACAGACAACAATGCAGGTGATCAGGCATTTGCTACTGACACAAATAAATTGTACATTTGGGATGGCAGTGCTTGGCAGCTTGCGGGTGCAGCCAACACAGGCGAACTATCCGAAGGTACAAACTTATATTTTACAAATGCGAGAGCGGATGCACGAGCCCAATTAAAAATTGATGCACTCGTAGACAGCGCACCCGGAACACTAGATACACTGAATGAATTGGCAGCGGCATTGGGAGATGATGCTAACTTTAGTACAACAGTTACTAACAGTATTGCAACTAAACTACCACTTGCCGGTGGTACAATGACTGGCAACTTGTTTTTAGATCATAATGCTAACCTTAATACTAAACCGTTATCGATAACTAACTCAGGAGTTTCCGGAACAGGCAGTTTAAAATTTTGTGTACCGGCTAGCCCTACTGCTTTTGCAAGTGGGTCAACAGTTGGAGATATTGTTATTAGAAATGAAACTGCCAACGGATCTATAATAATAGGTGCTCAAGATGATGTGCAAATTGGTGCTGGCGGCGGTGACTATGATACACGAATGATAGTTAACTCTGCTGGTAAAGTAGGTATTGGTACGACTAGTCCGTCAGCACCTCTAACCATTGGCTCAGGAGCAACAAGCCGCGGCTCATATTCAGATTTGTTAATTGCTCCAGGTGGAGATAATGCTCAAATTGAAATGTGGGGAGCAAATACCAGTTTTGCTATAAGTCTTTTTGATAATGATAGACTTGGAATATATAGTAATATATCTGGTAGTTGGAACGAAAGCAGAGGTATCAATATAAGAGACAATGGCAACGTTGGTATTGGTACAACGAGTCCAAACAGAAAATTAACCATTGCTGGAGGTGATAGTGCAAAGATAGCTTTTGTTGGCGGAGGCACTCAGAGTTTGTATTTTGGAGATGGCGCAGGCGCAGCTGAGTATGCTGGTTATATACACTACTCTCATAGTGATGATCAAATGCGTTTTAACACCACAACAGATTTTGCTTTTACTGGTGGTAATGTTGGTATTGGCACCGATAATCCCACAGAACTTTTGTATGTAAATGGATCTAGTAGATTAGGCGGCGGCATAGATTATGGCACCACAGCTATTTTGTCTGTAGCACCTGGCACTATTAATTTTGATGCTTCGGGGGTAGTAGGAGGACGCTTAACAATTCAAGGATCCAATGGTAATGTAGGTATCAATAGACCAAATCCTGTTAGTAAATTGACTGTGCTAGATGGAGTCCCAGGTTTAGAGTCTACATCTGCTGGTAATATCAGTATTTTGTATAATGGCGGAGAAAACACTTATGACCGTGGCGGTGGTATTGACTTTAGACAAAAATGGTTTAGTTCGTCTACTGATCTGGTCAAAACAGGTATGATCTCAGGTATAAAAACATATGGCAATGGTAATCATGGAGGCGGCTTATCTTTTTATACAAAACCACATAACGGTAACAATTTACAACAAACAATGGTATTGTCAGGCAATGATCGCATGGGTGTTGGTACACAAAATCCCCAAGCAAAATTGCATGTAACAGCACAGACTGCAACTAATGTAGGCAGTGCAGGCAGTATCGATGGAGGATCTATAAACACATCTACGGGAGATATTGTAACTGGACGTATATTTTGGGAAGGTCATAGTGGTAGTGGAACTAATGTGTTTGGTGTGAACAATGAAAGTGGGGGACTTGTATTTTATAATTACAGTACTAATCGTTATCAAATAGCATTTAATAATGGACAAAACATTGTGTTTGGACAGCAAAGTGCCACAGGAATGTACAATGGTACAGGATCTAACGGGTTTGCAGTTGCACAAGCAGGCAATGGCGGACAATATGTGCCTATACAAAACACAAGTGATAGCAATCTTTATTTAAGTAAACACAGCTCTTATACTGATGCAAGATGTATTCAATTCAGTATTGGCGGAGCAACAAAAGGCAGTGTCACAGTAGCAAGCACAGGAACAACTTACAATACTACATCAGACCTGAGATTAAAAACAGATATTAAGCCAATCGAAAACGCTACAGATAAATTACTTTCAATGAATCCAGTAGAACACAAATGGAAAGCAGATCCCAAAGATGATGCTGTACACGGTTTTATTGCACAAGAGATGAAAGAAATCATTCCAGAAGCTGTTTATGGAGATCCTGACGGTGATGAAATGATGAGTATGGATTATGGTAGAATTACACCAGTTATTGTTGCTGCATTGCAGGATGCTCTTAAAGAAATAAAAGAATTGAAAGCACGTATTAATGAATTGGAGAGTAATAAATGAGCGATTACAGTCTGGGACCAGAAGGACTAGCTTCAAATATAGGTAATTTATATGAACAAATGCCTATGGTGCTAGCTCTAGGAGGAAACACATACAGTTATACAAACACCGGAAACGGCACATCATATGAATGTAGAGCAACAAAAATAGGAACAGGCGGTTCTGGAGAGTTTCATATTAATGCTAGATTACTCAAGCAGGGAGATTTGAATTACAGCAATCAAATTGTTGATATAAGATTTGAATGTCACTGTTGGGGTCCACAGCCAACCAAATATAATTTATATTCTAATGCTAGTAACTTTAATGTTGCTAACAGTTATCTTTGGGTAGACAGCAATAGAGACATTTGGTTCTGGAACTCGTATCTCTGGAGTTTGTATAATCGTATTATAGTTTATAGTAAAGCTAACTTTACGTTAGATTGTTCTACTACTAGAAGCGATATGCACACAAATGGTCTGAGTAATAATTATAGCGGTCAAACAAGATTATTAGTAAATAACACCACTACAATTAATACAGAAAATACGTTTGGGAGTTAAGTATGAGTTCAGAATATACAGAATGGGAAATACAAATGGCAATGGAAGCACATCAGTGTAATCGAGAAGATGCCATATCAACATATGCCGCCCAAGTAAGAGCCTATAGAGAATCACAACGTCCACAATTACAAATGGAACAATTAAGGCAGATGAGAAATCAAAAACTTGCGGCAACGGACTGGTGGGTATTGCCTGACAGAACCGCCACAGATGAACAACTAGCATATAGACAAGCACTTAGAGATATTACTGATCAATATACTTCACTAAGTGAAGTTGTATGGCCAACACCGCCTGAATAAACATAAATATGTGTATGCAGACTAGGACACACACATGCCATTGAGTAAAAATTATGAGTTAGGCACACTAGCCAACACACTAGATATAGATCAAAGTACAGGTGAAATTACATCTCTTACCATTGACACTGATGTTGTTAGTGAAGGGGCAAATCTTTACTTTACAAGCGAACGAGTTGATGACAGAGTTGCAGCATTAATTCAAGCTGGTACTAATATAACAGTAGCATATGATGATGTATTGGGCACACTTACTATTAGTGCATCAGATACAGAAGATGATCTTAGTAACAATACTACTAGTGACCTAGCAGAAGGCACTAACTTATATTACACCAATGCTAGAGCTGATGCTCGCATTGCGGCAGCTAGTATAGATGCACTCACTGATGTTGACATCACTACAGCAGCGCCAAGTAATGGTCAGTCGCTGGTTTGGGATAATGCTAATAGTAAGTTTATACCCGGAGATAGTTTTAGTCAATCAGATTTTGATACTGCATTTGCAGCTAAAAGCACAACTAATCTAAGTGAAGGCACTAACTTATACTATACAGATGCAAGGGCAGATGCACGTATTGCGGCAGCTGACACAGATTCACTTAGTGAAGGCAGTACAAATCTTTACTATACAGATGCTAGAGCTGATGCAAGAGCTCAATTAAAAATAGATGCACTAGTAGATAGCGCACCCAATACACTGGATACTTTAAATGAGCTAGCGGCGGCATTGGGAGATGATGCTAATTTCAGCACAACTATAACAAACTCAATTGCAACTAAATTAGCAACTGCAGATTTCAATAGTACCTTTGACACAAGATTAGGTACTAAAAGCACAACTAACCTAACAGAAGGCACCAACCTTTATTATACAGATGCTAGAGCTGATGCTCGCATTGCACTACAAGCTGGCGCAAACTTAGATCTAAGTTCTAAGTCAACAAGCGATTTAACTGAAGGCACAAACTTATACTACACAGATGCAAGGGTTGATGCACACTTAAATCAATCAAATCCAACCAGTGGATATGTACTAAGTTGGAACGGAAGTGATTATGCTTGGATTGATAACACAGGCTATACTGCATTCAACACAGATTTTGACACTAGACTAGGCACTAAAACAACAGCTGATTTAACTGAAGGTTCTAATTTGTACTACACAAATGCCAGAGCTGATGCTAGAGTTGATGCAGGATTCACAGCAAAGAGTACTTCAGATCTGTCAGAAGGCACAAACTTATACTATACCAATGCTAGGGCTGATGCACGTATTGCACTACAAGTGGGATCAAATTTAGATCTTAGCAGCAAAGACACAAATAGTCTAAGTGAAGGTAGTAACAATTTATATTATACCAATGCAAGAGCAGATGCAAGAGTTAATTTACAAACAGGATCAAATTTAAATTTAAGCAGCAAAGACACAGATGATCTAAGTGAAGGTTCAAATAATCTGTATTTTACAAATGCTCGTGTTCAGGGAACAGCTATTAATGCTGGTAGTTTGCGTGGTAGTGTAAACAATGCAACTGTGCAATACGGAACAAGTTATAGTGGAACACCTGCACAAGGTAGTTTCTTCTTTGATAGTTTAAATGCTAAATTAAAAGTTTACAACGGTAGTGCATTTGTTGATGCTGTTCCCGCCAGTGGCGGCGGTGGCGGTGGCGGCGGAGCAAGTGATGCTGTTGCTACATTTAGAAAGTATACATTTGATATCAGTAGTACAACCAACAGTGTTAGTGGCAAAGACAGTATAGTGGTAACAGCAGGCAACTTTGTTACTGGATATCAATATGAAATTATCAGTGTAGGAACAACAGACTTCACAGCTATTGGAGCAAGTGGTAATACTGTTGGAGTTACCTTCACAGCCACTGGAGTAGGAAGTGGAACTGGTACAGCAGGACACGTACTTAACTATGCAACAAGTAATCAAAATGTAGAAGTTTATCGCAATGGTGCTAAAATGGTCGAAGGCAGCAGTGATGACTATGTTGCTTCAACAGGTACCAGTGTTAACTTTACCTATAACTTACAAAGTGGAGATGTAGTAGAAGTACAAGTATACGAACTGTTAACAAGTGATAATTATTATCTCAAAACAGAAACATACACACAAACTGAAACAAATAGTCAGATTAGTACAGCGGTAGCAGGTTATTTGCCACTCAGTGGTGGTGTACTCACTGATGATCTCGCAATAAACAACGGCTCGCCGGAACTGTATTTTGGAACAACTGGCAATCATTATAACTGGAGAATAGCTGCACAAGAAGCAGTAGATGCGGCATTTGAAATTGCTGTAGGATCTCAAGATACAGATTACTCCAACGATACATACACACCAAAACTTGTAGTAAAATCCGGCGGTAGTGTTGGTATTGGCACAAATGGTCCAGAATCTAATTTACATGTTCGCAGTGCAGCTGTTAGTGGAAAACATCTAGACAGTAATACTGATTTATTAGTTGAAGGAACTGATACTAGACTACAAGTTATGGCTAGCGACGGGGGAGCTAATGGATCAGTTATGCTGCTTTCTACTGAAGATCATCACTGGATACATCATGCTCATGCAACTAGTGCAAGTAACATGTACTCACTGGGGTACTACAACAGTAGTGCAAGTGGATTTGATAGTGCTAACTTATCTAGTGAAATATTAAATATAACAACTGCTGGAAACGTTGGTATTGGTACAACTAGTCCTGGTTATTTACTAGACTTATACGGTAATCCTGGAAGTAGTGCTGGATCTCTCTTAAGATTAGAAAGCTCTATTACTGATGATAATGGTATTATCCACGAACAAGCAGATGGAACAAAATGGTTTACTGGTCAGGAAACCTCTAATCCTAATGATTATGAGTTTTGGAACTACAATGGTTCTACTTGGAGCGCTCGACTACACATAGGTACAGATGGCAACGTTGGTATTGGGAACAATAGTCCTGGTGCAAAATTAGATATTGCTGGCGGCAGTGTCCGAATGGATTCTGGTTATAATGTAGAATGGGGAAATGGATACGGTGGTGGTAATCCAGCTATATGGGCAGGCACAGCTAGCGATTTAAGTAAACTGAGATTTGCGCCAACCGGTAATAGCGGTGGCATTGTAATGGAAATGACAGATTCCACTACATACATTACATCTAATGTTGGTATTGGTAAAACGAGTCCAAACACTGTTACTAACTATAAAACATTACACATAAACGGGACTGTTGGCAGTCTAATAGATATGGGAGCAAGCAATCTAGAATCTAGAATAGTGGCTGATACAAATGGACTAGGATTTCAAGTAACACCGGGATCTCACACTTATCAAAATATTAGATGGAAAGCAGGTCAAATTAATGGTGCAACAGATAGTCATATGCTTCTAGATTCAAACGGTAACGTTGGTATTGGTCACACTGATCCTAGCTATGCAAAACTTCATGTTAGAAATGATACTGCTGGCGGTAATGATAACTTTATACTAATGCTACAAAATACAACTACAGTTGCTGATTCTCGCTCTGGAATTATGTTCTCAACAAATAGTGGACAAGGTGCTGGTAGAGATGGAGCAGCCATTCAAGCATCAAATAACGGAGTTGATGGTAGAGCTCATATTACTTTTGGTAATGTAATAAACAATACGTATGAAGAAAAAGTTAGATTTACAACTGATGGTAACGTCAGTATTGGCGCTGGCGGTGCACCATCAGAAAGATTACAGATTGGCGGTAACATTAGAGCAGGTAATACTGGCTCAACAACCTCATTTGACGGTGGCGGGAACGATAGATACATTGGGGTATCATCACTTAGTGGTGGTGACGCAATGTTTATTGCCCACGCTTCTGGTTATGGTGTAGGATATTTTGGATATGAACCAACCGATGATAAATTGATTATTGCTTGTGATAATGGTGGCGGTAATAATAAAATTGATTTTAGTCTTAATGCAGGTACAAATGCAAATGGAGCAACCGATAACTTAACAGGTGTGCATGGAGATCCTGAGTTGAGGATTAGCAGTAACGCACACATGGTTCATGTTAGAGGTGATACTGCTGACACAGGAACTAGTGGTGGTTCTAAGGGACTTTCAATTTATACTGGAGGTGGGACTAGTTGTCCAATCTATTTTGGATCTGAAAGTAACTCTGCTCAAAAATCTATGTATATGACTGGCTACTGGATTTACTTACGAGGACACCAGAATGAAGGTATTAGATTTGTATTCAGTCAAGGTGCAGGGAGTGCTCCAAGAAGTGATCAATATCAATTCAAATACAATTCAGCAACTAGACCAACAGGCAACACAACCTGGGACGGATTCTCAGATTCAAGAGCCAAAGAAAATGTACAAACACTGACCAATGCACTGGATACTATCAGTCAACTAAATCCTGTAACATTTGACTGGACCAATGACTATGCTGACAGTATGAACATGTTTGAAATGGATAAGACAGATCCAAAAAGCTATAACTGGACTAGTGTAAAAGAAAATGGGTATGACCTTGATAGAAAAACAGCTCAGGTTGGATTTATTGCACAAGAATTTGAAACAGTGTTCCCAAAAAGCATCACAGAGCAAGAATTAGAACTAGGTGATACAACAATTGAAGACTTCAAAACTGTTAATTATGACCATCTTATTCCAACATTAACAAAAGCAATACAAGAACTTAAAGCAGAGAATGATTCTCTAAGAGCAAGGTTAGATGCAGCAGGGATAGAATAATATGGCAACTAGAGCAAAAGAACTTAGTGACTTAGGAAATTCAGGACATTTAAATGTTCATGATGACGGAACTGTAACACTAGAAGGTGGTAACGTTGGGATTGGAGTTATAGATCCAGACAGTGCGCTTGAGGTTCAATCGGCTTCGAGCGGCAATAACTCATTGCATATCGCCAATACAAGTTCTACTGGATACGGCGCAAAATTTCTAGGCGGTGGTAACACTGCTACACGATACATTGCAGATTTTCGTAATTACTCTGGTGTGTCAAAAGTTAAGATTGACGGTGATGGCAACGTTGGTATTGGTACGACGACAATTACAACATCTACATTAGGAACTAATAATAGATTTTTAGAAGTTTCGGCAGGAACAAACAATGGTTCTGGTACTTTAGTTTTATCAAGAAATACAAGTGCGGATAACACAGAAATTGGTGGTATTCGTTTTGTAAATCAAAACAATGCAGACGATACAAATTTAGATGCAGACGGAAAATTTGTTGCAGCTATCTCAGTAAGAAGTAAAACTAGTGACAGTAATGCTTCTGATGATAGTGGTGCTGATATGATCTTTTACACAAAGCCTGAAGCAGGTAATTACACAGAGCGTTTGCGCCTCCAATCTGGTGGCAACGTTGGTATCGGAGACTCTACTCCTACAGAAGGAAAGTTAGTTGTAAGAGGTGATGCAAATACAAATGGATTATTTGTAGGTGGAAATTCTACAACTGGTCAAAGCTATGGTGCATTAATTAATGCTGGTACCAACTCAAGTGATGCAAACTTTAGATTGTACGATCAATCCGGATCAACACCTTATCTTTTTGTTCGTGGCGATGGCAACGTTAGTATTAATACAGCTACCCCTGATATATTTAATTTTAGAATAGCAACAGATAGTATACTTTCCGGATCAGACTATTCTTGGCCTTTTGATATTACAAGGGCTGGTCAAACTAACAGTAGAGGGTTTTCTATTGGTCAACAAACAGGTAGCGGAGTAACGGCTCTTGGAAATCATAATGGCGATATGGCATTAGGTCATACATTTGGCTCTGATTCAAATAGCCAACCTATATTTTATGAAACAATGCGAATTAAACATATTGATCAAGATGTTGGTAGAGTAGGTATAGGAATCACTTCGCCTACGGTAAAACTAGATGTTAGATCATCCGAAGATCCATCTGATGGCACAATAGTTTTTTTGAGAAATGAAGTCGCCTCTGGAAATGGTGCATTTATACGCTACGATGTTAATAATGTCGGTGACTGGGCGATTGGTATTCCAGATAATCGTAATGCTTTCACTATTTGGAAAGATTCGGGTAATACTGGAACTGAATATTTTACGATTACTGCTGACGGCGGTGTTGGTATTGGTACAGATACAGTCGCAAATGCAAAGCTAGAAATTTCTGGTGGTGGTATTGATATTCAGGACTCTGGTTATCCGAGAGTGCGATTTTATGTGGGTAGTACATTCAAGGGTGGTGTTGAAGCTGTACAAAATGTAGGTTCTATGATTAGCACATCTGTTGTTAATGATTTAGCAATACGTAGTCAATCTAATATGTTGTTTGCAGCTGGTGGAAATACTGAGCATATGCGCATCAACTCCAGCGGTAACATTGGTATTGGTACAACTAACCCTTCTCATATATTAGAAGTAAGTGGAACGGCAGCTGATGGAACAGAATTACTTCATATAAGATCTGATGGTGATGTTGCAAATGGTGGTTATCATTGGATGTCTACTGAAATAGCAGGTTCACAATCTACCAATGCTAATATTATACATTTTATAGGTAGAGAGCTTGCTAGTAAAAACGGAGGTTACTTTGGGTTCCATTATGCAGGAGATCATTCTGACGATAACTTCATAACACTTGGCGGGTATGCAGCTGATCAGCTACTGAACATTAAGATGAACGGTAACGTTGGTATTGGCACCACTAGTCCTGACTATACACTTGTTGTTGGTAATAATTCAACATATCATACTCTTAAAGTTCAAGGCATTAATGCTAATTTAGGTGCGACTGTAAAATTTAAACATCATGGCGGCGGCGGCCGCACTGGTATTGATCCTGAATGGAATATATCTAGAGGATCAAATCAAACAAGTTTTAATACTGGTGTTACTTCTGGAAACGCATTAGTTGGGGGATTAGCGTTTTGGAATAATACAATTGGTGGTAGTAATGTTGATGCAATGCGTTTGAAAGATAACGGTGATGCTATATTTGGATACAACGTTGGTATTGGCATTACTAATCCATCAGCCAAATTACATACTACAGAGACTACCAGTAATACAATTTCCGCGGCAACTGCAGGTGTAAAGTTTGATGGTTCTGGTAATGATGGTTTAGCATTCGGTAATATGGCATCTAGTCCATATGCAAGTTGGATACAAGCTGGGTATTTAGCAGATGGTTATAGTCCAGCATTCAATAATGGTTATCCTATTGCGTTAAATCCAGTTGGAGGTAATGTTGGTATTGGTATAACAAATCCAACTGAAAAACTTCACGTAGCAGGAGTTATAAGATCTGAGGGATATGATACAGATTCTATTACTAGTTATAACATAACAGGAAGTTATACAGCTGGTACTGAATATGTTTTTACAACAAGGACTGCCATCAACAACCTGGGATACGGCAATGGGTTTTACAAGTTCCTTGTATGGTCAGACACTTTTCATGCAGGAACTAGCCATTATCAGTGCTATACACCATACGATGAATTTTATTTTAATAATTATGGCTCTAATGCTAGTGGAGTACAAACTATAAACTACGGTGTAAGTATGGGTCACGCTCCAAACACTTTTACTAGAGCAATAGATATTAAACTACGGCATAAGTACGGCGCTGATGCAACCTATCCCGCAAATCAAACATTTACCTTTGTTCCGGTAAATGGATTTACTAATTTAAATGGGAACGCTGGATATCATCTAAGAATATATTTATTTAAGGTAGGATAAAATGGAATTATATGTAGTATATGAAAAAACAACCGGAAATTTAATAGGCTTGTTAGATGCAAGTGTAGAAAATATTAGAACAGATCATTCTAATAGAATACTAGAAAAAGATGGTATTAGCTCAAACACTATAACTATTGAGAGTGCTGACACAGTGGTAATGCCATGGATGATATCAATGACTGGTGAAGTTGCATCTTATGACCCCGATGCAGTACCAGAAGAAGAACCTGAATTAGAAGCAGCTACTGTCTCTTAAAAAAATATTTGCACTTTATAAAAAACTAATATCCAGAATGAAAAATAGTTAAAAACTATCTAGCCAATTTGGTAAGTCCAACTTGTCTTTTTGTCTGTTGTATATTGTTGTAATTTTTTCAACCATCTCTGGTCTTTGTAGTACAACTCTTGCACCTCTGTGCAAAGGCTTGGGCCAACAGTCTATACTAACCCACGCATAACCTGCACTCTCATGATTACACTGCGGAATAAATTCTTCAAACACTGTGGTGCAAAATGTGTGATATGTAAACTTGCCATCGTCACTCAAAAACGTGTGCAGAGGATATACTTTTTCAATATCAGGTAATGGACCTAATTCTTCTTTGCATTCTCGCAACAGTGTTTCTATTGGGCGTTCGTTGTTTTCACTTTTGCCGCCCCAAAAACTCCAGGTGAGTGGATGACTTGTTTTTTTACTTCTTTGTTGTAGCATGATTCTGCCTGTATCCAAGGCTAGAAAACAGCATCCGCTTGCTTGTATCATTATAGGTATATGCGCCAAAATCCAGGATTGTATGTGCCTTCAAATGTGTTGACCCATTTGCTTCCTGTCCATTTTAAACTGTCTTGTGTTGTTGTGTTTGTGATGTACTGTACATCAGTAGTAGAACTTGCATCAAATACAATGTCCCAACTTGATCCGTTGTACTGTATAATGTCATTTTCTTTACCAGCACTACCGCCCCATCCTATTCCAAATGCAATATCTTTGGTAAGTAGATATCTGTCTCCAGTAGCGGCAGCAGTTAGTGTTCCATCACCAGGTGAATTAATTTGTGGATCGATTACTGCGTCTACTACACCTTGTGTGTTGCTGGGCACAGTGCTAGAATCTAATATAATATCTAATAGGTTTGCATTGGTGGTGTTTATTTTTATATTCCCAACAATATCGTTTGTAGTATCTGCAGGATCTGCTGTTTGTTTTAGTCTCAGTTGACTTACATCATCTCTGACTACACCAAACGGTTTAAGCACATTTGCCCAGTTGAGTGCAACAGAGTTATCATCTAAATTACTGCCATTTTGATTAAGCAGTTGTGCAGTGGCATTGCCATTATTGTCAATGTTAAACTTCATTTTGTACTGTTCTAGTGTAACAATTTTATAGCTGGTGAATAGAGGAGTATAGTTTTCTCCTGCACGTAGACTTTCTAATCCTTCGTCTGTTACATCTTCAATGTTGTCAATGATAGTGTGTATCACTGTGTTTTTAACAACTTTAGCAGGAGGATTAATTAATACAGGCAGTGTAAATGTCATAGTACTAATATCAATAATATCGTCAATGCCGCTAGGTATTGCTCTCATACTCCATGTGGTAGCAATTAGTTCTACGTAGCTGAGTGTACTCCAGTCCATTGCATTGTTGTTGGTGTGAATATTAAGTGTTGGATTGAATAATACTAGTATTTGTTCTAACAGTTGTAGTTTTTGTTCTGTGTTACTGGTCCACATGTCAACTTGCATAGTAAGTTGATAAGGCACAGGTTGATGTCTTTTAATACTGTATTGTTGTCCAACTTCGTTTTCGTAACTGTTTGTTTCTTCGTTATACTTTTTTTCATAAACTGGAACAGTTTCTTCGTATTGAGGAAATGTTCTCATGTTTGGGGCTGGCTCTAGTCCTGTTACATGACAACTAATAAACGGAGTTGTCTGCAACATGTTCTCTGAATTTTCTCTTACAATGTGTGCAGCCATTCTGCTTACATCACCGTAACGTACTGGTACAGTTTGATATACAATTTCACCTTCTTCGTTTACATGCATGGCTACTTGAAAGCCTGCAAAGATACGAATAAACTGCTGAATGTATTTGCGCAGTTGTTTGTCGTAGAAGTAAGGTACCGCTGTTATTTTTGAACTCTCATATGCCATAATTTTATACGTCAGTTGCTCCAGAAAAACTGTCTAATGTTTTCAAATATTCATAACATATTTCTATTAAATTTCCAGTACCTGTTATCGTTGGTAGTTCTGCATGATATTGTTGATAAAATATCGGATGCAAGTTATTTTGTCTAGCTGTCGCTGATCCGTAGCCTTCAACGGATATACTTACAAAATTATCAGATACAGATAATCCTGCAATTTTTAAATAAGCTTCGGGAGCCGCCATCCCGACTTGTGTTGCTTCTGCGGCTAATTCTTTTTGTAGTGCCATTATGCATACCTATTCATGTGTAATTTAATCCACGCTGTCCAGTGGATATTAGTTGATGCAACTCCGGTTACATCTAATATGAGACGTCGAGTTGTAATTGTTGTATCGACATCTGTTGAGTTAAGAGCAGACCCTTCACTGTGTATTACAGTTTTTGTAGTCGTTCCTGCTTGCGTTACTGCACCGTCGCTTGCAATCCTCCAAGCAGCAGATAAATCCCATACTCTTAATAAATTGTTTGTACTATCATTTGCTATAACTTTAGCGGTCATATATGCAAAGTTTTGTGTGTAAAAATATAGACCGTCTGGAACAAGTTCTAAAAAGTGTGCTTCACTACTGCTTTGGTTAAGTCCTTCTGAGGATATTGTGGCAGTAGTTGCATCTGTTGTTCTGCCCCAATACTCACAATATGCTGTCTGTAATGGTTGTACATTGCCGCCTCTAGCAAAAGCATGACTAGTAACAGAGCGTCCTCTACTTACACTAAACCCTCTAGTTCCGCATTTACTTCCTTCTCCTATTACTACACCATACTGACCTGTAGGCGCACCACCCCCGCCGCCAAGCAAGTTTATACTATAGTTAGAAGAAGCATTTGAGTCATAACCTACAGCCATTGATCTAGTCCCGTTTGCATAGCTATTTTTTCCTATAGCAATTGCTTCTGTTCCGCTTGCTCTCATGCGATTACCTAGTAGTATAGATTCTGTACCTGACGCTACTTGGTTTGCATTCGTTCTATATATTCCTAAATCAACGGCACTAGCACCTCTAACATTTCCACCTGTAGTTCCGCTGTCTGGAATTCCCAACATAAATGCACCAGTTCCTTTAGGAACAATAGCTGCACCTGCGTTTGTACTACTACTGTTTACACTTAAACTGGCTACATTTGTTGTGTCGTTTGGACTTGAAGTATTGTCTGCTGACGCAAAACCAGTTACGCCGCCGCCACCTCCGCCTACAGCACTGCCGTCTAGTAATAAATTTGTTCCGTCGGAGCTAAGGGTTATTGCTCCGCCAGATCCTGTGTTGTCTAAATTAATTGATCCCATTAGTAAATAACCTCCGTTGTGTTGACAGTAGCTACCCACCGAATAGAGTGCGATGCTTCTCCTGTTACTGTAATCGCCACAGCACCGTTTGTTGTGTCTGCCGAGAGAGCAATACTCCAGTTAGTTGCTCCTGCGCTTTCACTAATCCTATTGATGTTATAAGAACCAAGGGCTGTTGTAGAAGCACTTCCTGCTCTTACTGCACCACCTTTGATTTCCCATACAGCAAAGTCATTTGTGCTTGAGCTATTTTCACGAGCAATTACTGTACCTGTAAAGCCGTAAACTGAGTTGTTAGGTAGGACGACTTGGTTGCTTGAACTAGGGGTTGTCCATTCATAATCGGTTACAAGTTTTGTTGCAGTTGCATCTGTAGTAGAGTTAGCTAAAACATAGTTACCTGCCTGTGTAGCACCATCCGAATTTGTTAGAGGATAAGATGACCACGCAACTTTACCTCTTACATTTGCATGTGCAAAAGCTCCTATAGCTACTGATTGGTTTTGTTGTGCGTAACCACCTGCCATAGCAATAGAAGAAAGACCTGCTGCGGTACTATCTCTGTTTGCTAAACCATTGTAACCAGCAACAGCAAAAGCTGAAGTACCTGTTGCCCTAGCTTGAACAGATGTTCCAAAGTAACCGCCTAAGGCAACGGCACCAGAGCCAGTAGCATAAGCAGAGCTACCAATCGCTACCGTTTCTCGAGCAGTTGCTTCTGCATTAAAGCCTATAGCAACTGAACCGTTTGTAGCACCTGTTGAACTACAATTTTTTCCTATAGCAACAGTGCCTTCGCCGGTGGCTTTTGAAGTTTGCCCTATCGCAATAGAGTTAGAACCGGTAGCGCCGTAACTAGAACTGCTATTTGTAATTTGAGCGGCAAAAGATCTAGAACCAGAAGCTAGTCCACTGCCTAATGCTACTGCACCATTACCTGTTGCGTTTACAGTAGCACTAGCGCCATTGTATGAACCAATGGCGACAGAACCTGTAGCAGATGCTGTGCCTAACTGTCCAATACAAACTGCATCATTTCCACTTGCATTGTTGGCATTACCTATCGCAATACTTCCAACACCTACATCGCCACCCTGCAAGCCTCCTGCTAGTCTGTCCTCACGAACAACAATAGAACCTGTTAACATTGTAGATTGGTAAGCGTTCAGTTGACCATCGCTGTCGCCACCTGCAGGGCTTCTTGCTAACCTAATTCGATTGCCGCCGTACATTGTAGCATTGCCGCTTCTGTTGATAGAAGCACCACTATTGTTTGTAGTTATGTCTATTGTTACTTTGCCGTGATTAAAAGTGTTTGTGTTTAGCGTTTCAATATCAACAAACCAATCAGCATCCAAACCGCTCAATGCAGGAATAGTAATTGTAATTCCTGACGTTTCAGTTTGGATTAGCTTGCCCTTGTCGCTGTTTGATAAAGTTGTGTTGGATGTAATTGTTGTAATGCTTTGACCGCTGCTACCGCCGCCACCGCTAGGAGTAGCAAACGTAACAGCACCAGACCCATCTGTGGTTAGTACTTGTCCATTTGTGCCGTCTGCTGTTGGCAATGTATAAGCATTGTTTACACTTACTGTGCCAGTTGTCTTAATACCTGTAGAAGTCGTTTCAAACTTCTTAGCACCATTGTAGTAAAGATTTACTGCACCAACAGTATCAAAATATGCACTTGTTGTACTGTCTGCAACATTCTTAATATAGTAAGCATTAGATAGTGTTTTTAGTGTGCCTGTTCCACCGTCTTTAATAATACTTTCTGTGCCACTGTGATAGATTTTAAGATCATCACTGTTACCAAAACGTGCTTCTGTACCATCTTTAAAATGCCAATGCCCTAACGCCATCCAATCAGTGTCATAGCTTGTACCATTAAAGGTAATATCAGCGCCGCCACTAGGAGTAAAAGTTAGCTTGCTAGAATAATCAATATGGTTGTCTGTAGCATCATGATAAATTTCTAAATCATTACCCGCACCAAACCTAGCTTTTGCATTATCACTAAAAGTAATATTATTGCCATTGGTGTCAAGAGCGCCACCTAGTTGAGGGGTGGTATCGTCAACTAAATCTGATATACCTCCGCCACCACCACTAACAGTACCAAACTCTAGTGCAGTTGCACCACTGTTCATTCTTAGTACTTGTCCGGCTGTGCCTTTAGTACTCGGCGCTTGATATGAACCGTCACCGCCTAAATGAGTAAAATTTGCATCTAATTCTGTATTAGTTAATGCTGAACCTTTTCCGCTACGAGTTGTAATTGTCATTTGTTTTTCCTAGTCTGCGTTACATATATTTATGTATTATCGCTTTAGGTTTAATAACTAGTTGTAGTGCGCTTATTCACCCACGCCTACGTGTTCTAACACGGGGATACATCAATCCTGTTGCAGGACGAGTGTTTACGTCTTTGTTGTATGTGTTGAACGCCATATTACCTGATGTTTGCCTGTGATTTTTCCACAGCACAATCCTATCAATGTCTGAACCATCAAGGCTGACCTTTGTGTCGGTATTTACCAATACAGGATTTTGCTTTGGTGCTGAACTCTTATATGGGTGACTCACAGGTAAACTGCCTGTTTGAGCCCACTTGTGAGCAAGGTATCCTTCTATGCGTTCTACGTGGCTGACATCTGTGCCACCTGTGCCTGGCAATCCAGCAAAAGTAAGGAACTCTGCCATTCGACCTTGCATTCGTTCGTTGGCTCTATTGCGGAAGAATCGCAAATCCAAGTTGGTGTTTAGTGCGTTATCATAGTCATTCACAGGTGTGAAAGCGTTGGTTCCGTTTACCCTTACAGCAATCTGGTTGCCTGACTTGTTGAATATGGCACATATGATAACCCAAGTGTTTTGTGCTATACCTGAATCAAAGTCCTGTTTGTTTCCTATAGTGCTGGATATT
>Ga0255752_10001765_pt1 | contig 24829 bp, 28 predicted proteins | sample 011ome_25_FD_179952 | JGI IMG/M metagenome (GOLD analysis project Ga0255752, IMG submission 179952) | Coastal salt marsh microbial communities from the Groves Creek Marsh, Skidaway Island, Georgia - 011512CT metaG (version 2) | ecosystem: Environmental > Aquatic > Marine > Intertidal zone >... | reverse complement strand
TATAATATATCTATAAAATGAAAAAAGCAAAGAGGAGCTTACCATGAAAAATCTTAACAAACTTATCGAAGATCTTAAAGCCTTAACTATCGATCCAGAAGTTATTGAAATGGATTTGGTTGATATGTATAAAGAAGATGCTAACGATGCAGAAGTTGTTCGTAACTTTATCGTCGAAAGCCATGGTGTTAATATCCCAACCGCTGCTAAGTATCTCAACAAACTTGATACTTCTATTCGTGAAGCAGTTGCTGTTGCTATCGCCGAAGATAAAGGTAACGACTTCCTTATTGAGCACTTCGGTTGGAGCGTAAAATAATGGGTAAGATGAAATCTTATATGATGGATATGGAAGATCACTTCGAAGATCTTCTAATTCAGGCAGTTCCTCATTGTGACTCATTTGAAGAATTCGTCGTTTGTGCTCACCAACTCGCTGAGCTAGAAAATATCGATTTAATGGAAAATCGTAAAGACGAAATTATTGACTATGTTTTTGAAAGTTATTGGGAGAAGTTTAATGTCTAATTTTGTTATTACTAAAGACTCTACTTATGATGAGCGTATGGATGCAATTCGTGAGGCATCTGAAAGATTTGCTGTCCGCAAAGCCCGTCGGGCCAGACTGGCCGCTAGTGCTGCTCGTGTAGTACGTTACGTCGATGAGGTTGATAAGCCTGAACGCAAAAAGTTTGATGACATGATTTCAAAAATGGATGAAAATCATAATCATTTTCAAGATGCACCACAATATGCGGAGAAATACTATGGTGAAAAGATGCGCGATACTGTTGCTATGGATAACGATTGGAACTAGTGCTCATGCACAGGATTGTTTTTACTCTCAACAGACTCAATATCATGATGGTAGTGCGATTAATTCAATAACTCGATATGATTGCAAATCGCCACCTCAAGCAATTGTGATTGAAAAAGAAGTTGAAGCAAAACAAAGATCTCTTGGTGAATTTTTATTTGGTGTTGAAGAAAAAAACCAAGGTATTAGTCAATTATTCAGCACCCTAATCAGCGTAGGAGTGTTTTGATGATTAGTTATATAATGGGTGTGATCAGCGGTGTTGCGCTGGTTGTTTTTCAACCGGAAGTTTTGAATTGGTTTGTTAGCTCCGGTTTACGTGATAATATTGTATCAGTTCTTAATGGAGTATAAAATGAAAAAGTTGGCACTAATTCCCCTTATCGGTTTTGTGGCTGCGTGTGATAAGACGCCACCAGAAACAGTAATGTCTAAGCAAATGTATGAGTATCAATCAGCTCAGGTTGAACAGCAAATTGATGATATGCCTAAATGGTATACAGAAATTCCTAAAGAAGATGACGCTGTATATGCGGTAGGTACTGCAGTTACACCCGATCTTCAATTAGCGGTTGATATTGCAGTACTCTCTGCAAAGACTACACTTGCTGATCGAGTAGATAGTAGAATTCGATCACAAATGAAATTGTTTAAAACTAAATTAGGATCAACTGATTTTGATTCCACTGTTCAAAACAATTTCGAACAAGTAACGCGCAATCTTATTGCAGACGCTGATGTTGCTGGTTATTCTGTGAAGGAACAAGAAATCGTACAAAATGGTACTCAGTATCGTGCATATGTTCTACTCGAGTATAAGAACTCTACTGCAAATGCTGTCATTAAAACACGTATTCAACAAAATGAATTCTTAATAGAAAAATTACGTGAGACACGTGCATTTAAAGAACTAGATGATAATGTCAGTGCTTTAAAATCAGATGAGCTAGAAGAGGCAAAAGTGATTGTAGACGCAATTAACAGTGTACAAACGCAGTAAACTGTGATAGAATAGTATAATGGAAAACTTATCTAGTGATCGTATGATGGCTGTTCGTGTGTTCGAGGGTGAACTCGAGCGTATGAAATTAATTACTGATGGTCAATATGATCAGATTCAAAAGATTGTTCGTCAGTATTTACAAGAGCGTATCAACGAAATGACAGTGAAGGGATACGGAAGATAATGACAATGCACCTCGTACGCGGTATGACTACTATTTCGACTCGTAAACACAAGTCTCCTAAAAAGACTGCGGCAGTTCTAGAAGAAGAACGCAAGATGGCTAAGCTCCTCAAGTCTCTTGGCTACGATAAAAATAGTAAAAGAGTCAGGGTTGCTAACTTTCCTGATTATACCGTAGTCGAGACTGTGCCCACCAGCGACCTCATCATGAAAGTAGAAGGTAAGCGCAAAGCTAACCAGTATACCGGTGATGAGCTCGCTGGGATTGGCACCCTTCACAAGTCTAATATGGTACCAATTCGTAAAGATTCGAATGCTGCTGTTGATATTGCAAACATGCGTAGATAAAAAATGCAAATAAGTGAAATTAACTGTGTACATTTGCGTAAAACTGTGATAGAATATATACATGATTAGAAAAGAGGAGAATTTCTATGCCAATGGTTAAACGTAAAAAAGCTAAAGTCAGAGCAAGAGCACGTACCGGTTTATCAGGTGTTCCTATTGAGAAAGGGTTCTCTGCAGTTCTTTCTTATTTTCATATTGAAGTAGATCGTAAAGATCTTATCAGCACTATGAAGACCTATATTAAGAAGAACGTCGATAAAAAGAATGTACAATTTGCACTAGCAAATCCTGAGTACAAATTCTGGTCTATGAGTCACTATTGCGCTACTGCATTTTGGATTAACGGCGGTATACCACACGAAGAGAAATCAAGTAAGTATGCAGAAGGATTATATAAGTATGTTACTGGATTAATCGAAAGCGGTAGAGAACTCTACTTTGAAAAGCAATCTAAGCTTAAAGACTCTGCTAACGTAATATCTCTTACACCTCAGCAAAGATTGCAAAATAAGATTAGTAAGACTATTATGCAAGACCTCTCAGACCTCGAGGATGCTTGGCTAGAGGATGAAAAAGCAGAGCTTGATGTATATCAACAGTTTAAGAAACACGGTCTTGCCGGAAGCGCAGCAGCTCCGGTGAGGCAAGTAATTGAAGGCTGGTTACTTGATTATGAGGATGCATATCACAAACGCTGCGATCAAGCAGTAGAAGGATATGCCCATTTGAAAAGACCAGAACTCAATCGGAGGATCAAAGCCTGTCAAGATATGTTGGCTGACTGTGATCGAATCCGTTCTGCAGCAAAAGCTACTCGTGCAACGCGGGTAAAGCAACCAAAAGCTGCGGATAAACAAGTGGCGAAGGTTCAGTATAAGAAAGAAGATACTGAATTTAAGCTGGTGTCGATACCACCCGTTAAAATCGTAGGCGGTACCCGTCTATACACGTTCAATACCAAGACACGTGCACTGACGGAATATATTACTCAAGACGTAAAAGGATTTGAGATCTCTGGCACCTCTATCAAGAATATTGATAGAGTAAATAGTCGGACAGTAAAACTCAGAAAGCCTGACGCTTTCCTTCCTTTAGTCTTGGGTAAGACACCAAATCAAGTCGATAAAGAATGGAAATCACTTACTACTAAAACCAGTGTACCAAATGGTAGACTAAATGGTGATACAATTCTATTGAGAGTATTAGATAAATGACAATCGAGTTTCAATTTTTAAACAAAACACGTTTCACTAAACTTATCGAGTCGACAGTATCAGAATTGAAGATTAGCTATATGGAAGCTGTTCTTCTTTTGTGTGAGAAAAACGATATTGAACCAGAAGATGTCAATAAGTTTATTTCACCGATTATAAAAGGAAAGCTTGAAGCAGAAGCAATGAAGCTTAACTTTCTTCCTAAAACTAATTCATTAGACTCGGCGTTTTTCGAGTAAGATGAATATAAATAAATGTACATTACAGCAATACTGTGTTATAATAATTCATATTTCAGCAATATAAGGAAAAATATAAATGTCATTCGAAGCACTTAAACGCAATCGCGGTACGGATATCTCTCAACTCGTTAAAGCAGCAGAAGCTGTTGGAGGTGGAGAAAAGAAAAATTATGATGATGATCGTATTTGGAAACCTACCGTAGATAAAGCAGGAAATGGATATGCCGTTCTCAGATTCCTCCCAGCAGCAGAAGGCGCAGACCTACCATGGGCAAGATATTGGGATCACGGATTCAAAGGACCAACCGGTCTTTGGTATATCGAAAACAGTCTTACATCGATTGGTCAACCTGACCCTGTTGGCGAACTCAATTCCAGACTCTGGAATTCTGGGATTGAAGCCGATAAAGAAACAGCACGTGCACAAAAGCGGCGTCTGCATTATGTAGTCAATGCTCTTGTTGTAGAAGATCCTTCTGCACCGCATAACGTAGGTCGTGTTGTACTCTATAAGTTCGGTAAGAAGATCTTTGATAAGATTATGGATGTAATGCAGCCATCGTTTGCCGATGAAAAAGCAGTTAATCCATTTGATTTTTGGGATGGTGCAGACTTTAAGTTGAAGATCCGTCAAGTTGAAGGATATCGCAACTATGATAAGTCTGAATTTGCTTCACAGTCTCCACTCTATGGAGGTGATGAGGCTAAGCTTGAATCAACGTATAATGCTATGCATGATCTAAGTGAATTCACTGATCCTAAAAACTATAAATCCTATGATGAACTGAAAGCTAAATTAGCCCGAGTTCTAGGTGAGGAATCATCGATGGGTGCACCAACGATGAAACAAGAAATGCAAATAAACACTCCAGCTTCTCAGCCTGAGTATCGTGTTGCGGAACCTGTCACAGCCGAGCAAATTAACTTGCAAGAGGATGATGACACAATGTCTTATTTTGCTAAACTAGCACAAGAAGATTAAGGTACAGCATCCACAAACCCGGTACCGTAGACCCGTTCGTTCAATGTGGATGGACGGGTCTCTCCTGCATAAGTAGTTCCCCCACCAATATTAGTAGTTTTAGATGATGCATCAATAATTGGTGGAGGACCGATGCCAGGAGGTTGGGCCGCTCTAGATGCAGCACTAATATCAGATGCAGGTAGTGATGGTGCAGCCTTTGAAAGATTAAGCTTTTGTTTCTTTAGTACTTCTAATCTATCTTCATATATTTTCTTTTGATCAGCCGGCATCTCCATCTTTAATTGAGCTTCAGTAGCTTTGATTTTTGTATTAATATCTGCTTCTGATGCATCATCTAATCCTGATTCATATGAAAGCTGTCTTTCAATTGCCTTTCTTTCTTGTTCAATAGGCTCCAATACTTCTTTAGCAGAGTCTCGTCTTTTTAGAAGTATTTGATTCAATTCATTAAATAATGTAAATGGGTCTTCAATAGAAGAAAGTTTAATTCCTGAGGAAGCCTTTAATTCATCTAAATTCAACCCTTGATTCTCAGCCCATTCTCTCAGCTGCTTAATCCTTTTTTCGAAACTACTACCCACACCAGCTTTTTGTAAGCTAGCTTGATCTGTCTCAAATTGAGCTAAATCTTTTTCTGCAGCTTCTTGTTTGGCGAGCATATCTCTACCAGCTTCAGTTTCTGATAACTTCTTATCAATCTTTTTCTTTTCCTCTTTTGTTGTCACAAGGTCTGGAAAAATTTCATCAATAAAATCTGTAGCTGAATCTAAAATACCTGCAAATAGCGCATCAATTTTCTCTCTTAATGGATCTAGATACTTATCGACTCCTTTTCGAAAATCATCATCAGTAAAATATTTAATCGCTGCACCTGTAATTGCTGCGACTCCCAACACTAGTAACCCAGTAGGACTAAGAATTAAAGGCAACATTTTTTTAAATATTGTAGGAATTAGTAGTACCATGGCAGAACCGATACCTGCCGCTACTAGTGTTTCTGTATCAGTTGCTTTGATTTCTTTGTCAAATATTGAAGATAGAATTTCTGCAATTTTAGTTCTTGATGCGTCACTAAAGATAGCACCAATTGCAGCACCCATTAATCCGCCCATTGGACCACCTAAAAGAAATCCTGCAGCACCACCTATCATACCCCATTCTGCAACATTAGCAAATAGCTTGCTACCAGTTAGATCTCCTATAAATTTGCCCACTTCATCGGCAAGTATAACGCCAAGTGCAGCGGGTAATCCGCGCTTAAGTAATGCGCCCAAAAGACCCGAGGCGAATGGCAATAGATTACCTACGTCAAAGTCAAAAAACCCTCCACTACTTTTTACTTCAGTTCTTTGTGTTTGATCTTTTACTTGAGCGGCCTGTCGTTGCTCTTCAGCTTGTTTTTCTAGATCATCACCACTAGCATCAGTTATCATCTTGAAAAATTTATTAAATGAGCCACCTAATTCGGATACTCTATTTCGTGTTTCAAGCTGAAGAGCGTTTTGTACAGTTAATGTTTGATTAATGTCTGCTAATGTTGTCATCTATTTTGTGCTGCTTCTTTTTCTTTTAAGTCTTCCATAAGTAATGCTAGATAAACTTCCCTCTCCCACGGCATCATGTTATCGATTTCGGTTAGAGAATAATGAAAATTTTGTAACAGTTGAAAATTTGTTCTATAATAATTCTCTAGCGATTCATGAGAAAGGTTTATGAAAAAAAATCTTGCAGTCCCTCCAGTTTAGTTTTATTATTGTTGTTACATGAAGCACAGACAAAATCTATATCAAGAGTAATTTTAGGAATTTCATCTACAAACTCTTGAAGCTTTTGAAATTGAGCATTCGTTAACGAATTAATAAATCTTTCTACTTCTTCTCTTGGTTCATCTTTGAGTACGATATTTTCTTCTTCAGTCATAACAGATTCAATACAACAAATAAGCATTTCAAATATTGTTTCAGTAGTCACAGAATTTTTCATAATCTTTTCGTTTGTGACAAAATCATTATAACTAGGGTATCTCATCTTTAAGGTAATTTCATCAGTGATGTTTACAGTAGATGGTTTTATATTACCCATTAATTCAATATTATCTAAATTAATTTTTACTTCTGTTTTTTCTTCACAAGTTTTACATTTTGCATTTACATTAATATTTTCACCAACCGATTTAGATCTTATCTTAGTAAAAATGTAGTCTGTATCGAATGTAGAAAGCTTTGACACATCAATTTTATTATCAGTGCATCCAGAAATACAATTTAAAATAGATGTAATAATTTGCTTTTGATCTTGTGATTCATACGCAATTAATAAAACCTTTTGTTCTTTTACTAAAAATGGTCTATAATTAACAGTAGTTCCAGTTGACGGTATAACTAATTCATACTGTGGGGATTCATTCAATCTTGGTAGTGCCATTATGCAGTTCTCCAAACATCCTTTGCATTCACCCGAATAAACGGTTTATTTGTTTCATTCTTATTTGGATTAGCAATAGTTAATACAACATTCCTACCCCTTTTGAATGCTTCAACTTTAGCAATCATTTGAGCAGTACTACCAACCCATTCTCTACGAGCCTCTTTTGACCAACGAGGGTTTTGAGGTTTACGCTCACCTTTCGAAACTTGATGAGCTCTTTGTCTTTTTTTACCCATATTTTATTTCACCTTATCCTAAAAGTCCAGATAGTCCACCACTGAATCCACCTGCTATTGAAAAGAATCCTTGATAATCATCAAGTGGTTCCCATTTTGTATATGACAATTGTACACTTAATTGTACTAATCCGTCTGCATCGTTATTTAATTCAATCGCACCTATTGTAGTAGGAAATGCGTCTACAAGTCTAACTGAGTATACTGTACCTTGACCTATACCAACATTGATATTAATAGGTCCAGCCCCAATACCTACGTTTAACATAGGCTTTCGAAGTTGATGTATCTTGATGTCCCTCGCATAACTGCTTTTATAGTATGCCACACCTTGATCATCGGCAATAGTTGAATCATACCAAGAATCAAAGTATTTTTTAATTCCATAATCATTGAGCATATAAAATGACATATTAACATCATTGTTACCATAACCATATGCAACCTTTTGATATTCCATTCCAATTCTACGATCAGTTGTAAAGATCTGTCTATCAGGCATTGTCACTGAGGCACATAATAAATTTAAATCATTGCCTTGAAGTGCTGAAAAAAGTTGTCCTAAAAATCCACTAGAACCACGAAAGTCTGATGGTAATTCTACCATAAATTGATTTGGACTTGCAAATCCAAGTTTAGTAGATACTAGCGATTTTAATTCATCAATTGAAGCCATTAAAGCATTCTCCTCGAATCAGCATATACTTTACCAGAACTAGATTTTTGCCAATCAGCTGTTGGTAAGAATGTTGCTATTTCCCACTCAGGGGCATGCACACGTGCCAATTTTGATTTTATATTTTTTGTAAGATAATGTTTTAAACATGGCTTATAATAACGCATTTTACTCACACCTTGTAACATTTTATAAGTTACTTGAAACCGTGTACTCTCGTCATATTTTTTATTATTGAGTGAATCCATTAGTGCATCTAAAAACTTAGCTCTTAAAATTGGAGCGATGTAATGTAAATTCAAACCATAGAATCCGCCTGGAGCCGGACCTATAATAATAACGAGAGGAAACTTATCATAAAAAGGCAGTGTATCTTTGTGTTTAGGATCATAAAAAAACATATTCATAGAACCAATAAGAGGCTGTTGTCTATTTGCCAATGTGATTTCTTTTTCTTGCATCAATGATGTACGGCTGATTCCACGCATTTGTTGCACCTTTTTACGAAACCAATCTCTAGCTTGTTGAGTTCTAGGATTAATTCCGGCGCGAAAGGCTTCATATTCTAAATTTTGAAATAGATTACTCATACGACTATTTATATCATTTTTTAGATTTTTTTCTAAATGGCTTCATAGGTTTAAGTGGTTTAAGCTTGCTTTTCTTTTCTTCTTTCATAATTCCCATACGTTTTAAATCATTCTCGGTCCAAATTACAAATTCCCATCCTCTATCCTTTGCATATGTATTAGCAGCTTCCCATTTGTTTATGTTCTTTACATAGGTCATTGCCTCACCGATATACCTTTTACTTTTATTTGGATTTTTGGGAGGCTTGGTTTCTTTGTCAGGCTTTACTTCAACTAAAAGTGTGGTACCATTTTTAAAAGTAATTTTTAAGTCTACATAATATCTATGGTATCTCTTATCTATATCCCAATAATAAGGAACTACAATTTCTTCTGAACTCCACGACTTAATGTCCGGATGACTATCACACCATACAAAACACTGTCTTTCCCAAAGCGAACGATATCTAATAGCACTAGGATCACCCCTATACTTGTTCAGATTCTTAGGTATGTACTTGCCGGAATATGCCATTTTGTATATAAATAAGGTTATATTTTACTTTATTTATAGGAAGACACTATGGCCAGACAGGATTTTCAGGGTGCCGGCAGTTTGAGGCAACCGTTTAATAAAGATCAACTGGATACTTCATCTAATGACGCGCCCCTTACCTCTAGTCCATATCACAATGGTCAAGAATTTAAAGCTAACATTGGCTCAGTTACTGGTGCTAGAAAAATACAAGCTTCTGTTCTTAAATTTCCACTTAATAGACAGGATGCATATCCAGCGACTATGATCTTTGAGCCGTATACGGTTGATGCCTATAAAATTGATGCATCGTTTGCTGCAAACATTTTTGATGTTCCTCTTATTAATAGATTTTTAGGAAAAGGTGATGTACAGCCATCTCTTGAAGCTGACGAACAAATTGCTTATGAACAAAATATTGCTCAGCAAGAACAAACTATATCACAAACTAGAGCTATTAATCAACAAAAGATAAATGATACACAGGCTGTTATGGGAAGTAAATTAACAGACCTAAGAGCATTTAGAGATGATAAGTCTCCTGCAATTGCTCTTTTTTTACCAGCACAATTGGTGTACAATGACAATGTAGCATACAATGACACAGCACTCGGTGCCGGTGGAATGACAGCTTTGGCTGGTATTAATGCCGGACAAACAATGGTCGGCTCGTTGGCAAAAGGTGTTTCTGAAGGTCTTGAAAGTATTTTTAATTTACTTAAAGGTTCTCTATCCAATCAAGCCGCTCAGGTTGCAGCTGCTCGAGCCGTGCAAAATATGCCAGGAGATAAATTGCAAAGTGCAGCAAGTATCGGATTACAAACCGGTCTGAATCCTGGTACTCGTATTTTATTTGATAAACCTAATCTAAGACAATTTTCTTTTCAATTTAAATTGATTCCTACTTCTCAAGCCGAAGCTCAGGCTATAGAAAAAATTATTAAAGAATTTAGATATCAAATGTATCCTGAAGAAATTGATATTAGAGATATTCCTATTGGTTACAAATTTCCTAATACATACAGAATTAGTTTTAAATTTGCTGGAGGTAGCATTAAAGTTCCTAAAATTCAATTCTGTTATTTGAGAGATGTAGGTGTAACATATAACGGTCAAACTAATGGCACATTCTTTTATGATGGTCATCCTACTGAAGTAGACCTTACGCTATCATTTACAGAATACCGTGCACTAAGTAAACGAGATATTGAGGCAGGATTCTAATGAAATTTTTCGAAAACTTTAAAAGAGTTAACTATGTATATGGCGATGAATTTGAAAAAAAAGGTGGTGCTAGCCTTCAACTTAATCTTGTGCAAGACCTATCACAATATGTCGATGTAGTTGATCAAGTAAGAGAATCAGTGCACTTTTATGAGCCATATAATATTATAGAAAATGAAAGACCCGATCAGGTATCATATAAATTGTATGGTACTCCAATATATCACTGGACATTTTTTATGATGAACGACCATCTTAGAGAACAAGGTTGGCCATTAAACAATCTTCAACTCGAAGCTACTGTAAAAAGAGATTTTCCAAATCAGTTTATTTACTCTAAAACAGATTTGTCTCAAGTTTTTCTAGTGGGCGATTATGTTTTTGGTAGTAGATCAGGAGCTGAAGGCAAAGTCCTTCGAAGATATTTGGATTTAGGTATTGTCATTATCGAAACACAAGATAAATTTCAGGTAGGCGAAGCAGTAAACGTTAGATCATTTGTTCCTAATACCGCAACCATTGTTGCAGAATCGACTGGAAATGAATATCTGGCCCCTCATCATTATGAGGATGCTGCCGGCAATTATGTTGATATTGATCCGACTGCTCCTATACCTGCTCTTTATAATGAAGTAACCAACTTTGATAGATACATTAGGTCAAATAATAAATTAAAAAGTATTAATGTTATTAAACCACAAAATATTATTGAGGTCACTTCTCAATATAAAAGGGCTTTAAGTAATTAATGGGTAACATTAGTAAAAAATATATTCTTCATTCCGTACAGTTAAATTCTAATAGAGCAATTGAACCAATTGATCTTGTTGGAATAGTAACTGATATTGAAATATATGAACATCTAAACATGCCATTTCTTACTGCTAAAATGGTATTCATTGATTCATTGCGACTTATGGATAGATTCGATTTTCAGGGAGGAGAATATATTACAATTGCAATTAAGCCCGATCCTGAATCTACTCCAATTGAAAAAACATTTACTATTGAAACTGTTTTAAATACAACAAAGACAAACGAAACTACGGAAGTAGTGGCATTAAGTTTATTTGAAGATATCCTTTTTAAATCTAATTTTAAAAACGTGAATAAGGCTTATTCTGGAAATCCAATTGACATGATGAATGAAATTTCTCAAGAATTTCTAAACGTTAATGTTAAAGCTGCGGGTGATCCTGTATTTCAGAAATCCATGAAGGTTATTATACCTAATATGGATCCGCTCAAGGCGATGTCATGGTTAAAAAATAAAACTACCACAGGTGATGGTGCGCCTGGATATTTGTTTTCCACATATGGTATAAAAGATTTATTATATGTTGATTTATATACACTCTTAACTAAAACACCAATTAATATTAGAAAGCCATTTTTTTACGGGGCCTCTTCATATTCTCAAGAAGATGAAGAAACATCTCCGATGTATGTGCCTATTCATAGTTATACTTATGAGAATACCGAAAATATGTTTAAACTTATTAGTGATGGATATGTTGGTGCAGAATATCAGTTTTACGATGCATTAACTGGTAGAAATCCTATGAAGCATAATTTTAATTTTGAAAAAGATGTCGTTGACGTTTTACCTGAAACTGATGGAATGACATTTGCATTTCCTATCGATATGATGATAGATGAGATAAAATTACAAGAAGCAAAATCACAAAGAATAACACAAATTACAAGTGCCGGAGTTTATAATGAAGGTGTTCATAAATATAAATCATATGATGAAGAAGAAGATGCAGCTGCTCATTCAAAGAAGATAATTGGTAAAGCTTTAAAGGCTCATATGTTAAAGGCTCCAATTACTATTAGAGTTCCAGGTCAAGGGTTCTTAGTGCCAAATATCAATATGACTATTGGAAATGTTATTAGAATATTGTTTAGTGTTAATAGACCGGCATCTGGAAGTGAACCTAAAATAGATATTAAAAAATCTGGTGATTATGTCATATATGCAGCAAAACACGTTTTTAGCGCAAACAGATATGATATACACTTAACGTGTGGTAAGATTAAGAATTTTAAAAGTGATAGTTGGCCAACATGATTCCTAGTACTGCTATAAAATTTTATGGCGATTATAATCGCTGGTTTATTGGAAGAGTTATTAATATCAATGACCCGTTGGAAATGGGTAGAGTTCGTGTGAGAATCGTTGGAATTCATGATAACAATGAAATCACTGAAGCAGACTTGCCGTGGGCACAATGTATAATACCTATTACAGAAGGTGCAAGTTCGGGTATTGGAACCAATGTAGGTATTAAAGAGCAATCACAGGTATTTGGAATATTCTTAGACGGCAGCCATTCTCAATTACCACTTGTTATAGGCGCAATAAGTAAATATGAACAAAAGGTTTTTGATAGATATGATAACGTTTTTAGACAAGAACAAGTTACAAGTTCTAATTTAACTGCGGGTGTCAATAAAAATTTAAGACCACCTGAAGAAGTTGATAAAGATTTTTTATTTGGTGATACAAATATCGAACGAGCATATAACTATTTAATTACAAAAGAAGGTGGTGGGTTTGGGCCTATACAAGCTGCCGGAATTATCGGTAATTTTTGTGTAGAGTCTGGTGCATCAGCTAATAATGGAGATTTAAATCCATTAGCTCAAGCGCCTGGAGAAGGTTCATTTGGAGTTGCTCAGTGGAATCCATCGGAGGGTGCTGGTAATCGATTCGGCCAATTAAGAAAACATTCGGCAGAGTTAAATTTGACATATACGAGTCTATATGCACAATTGCTTTTTACTCGGCACGAATTAATTACTCGACCTTATCTTGGTTTAGCTGAACTAAAGGCATCAAAAACAATTGAAGATGCTACAAAAATATTTATGAGAAAATTTGAAAGACCTGCAATTGAAGTAGCAAATGAAGATGGTAATATTGTTAAAACTGTTGGTGATGATGGTTCATTTAAAAGATTGGGCCAAGACGAAAGAATTGAATTTGCACTAGAAGTTTATAGAAAGTTTAATACATAATGGCATTTACTAAAATTTCAAGCACAAGATTAAAATCTGAAGTCAATAGAAGTAATATTAGCGCAAATCAGTCTTCAGTTGATTTAGAAGCTAGTAGACAACAGATGATTCGACTTGCAAAAGAATTTGCCCCAACTCAAGAAGAAATTGGTGCAATCAATGCGGGATTTGCATCGTTGACTGAAAGTGTTAAGCCTGCTCTTGAAGCATATGCAAAGAGAGCAGAAGAAGTAGCAAAGACTATTAAAAAAGATCCGGCTATTTCTGAAATGACTTCAAATGTTCCGAATATTACTGTTAACAAATCACCAGCAACAAAGGCAAATGTAGATACTCTAGTTGGTGCAACAACATCTGCATCTAAGAAATTAAATAAAGTCATATCTGCTGGAAGTCCTACTGCAATTAAAAAATCATTAGAAGATGCTCCAGGCTTAGATGCTACGGCCGACAAGATTGCAGCCGCGGTAAAATCGGCACAGGACGTTATTAATGATCCCGTTATACAACAAAAGTTTGTAGACTTAGGTATACCTGAAGAAGAAGTAACTGCACTTACCAGTCAGCTTTCTACTTCATTAGATAAGTTTGTTGAAGAAGATGGACCAACTATCATGTCAAATGCACTGTCAGACATGTCAAGTAGAGTAGACAGACAGATGGGAAATCCTATAGGATCAACCTCAAGCCCATTCGGCTCAATAGGACTAGATTTTGGTAATATACTTGGAAGTTTAACTGGTCTCAGCACTGGCACTGGGCCATTTAAAGAATTAGGACAAGAGCTAGAAACAATTGCTGGCTCAATAGATCCTTTAACTGGGGAATCAGTGCCTATATTGATTGATAAAGCAGGAAATACCAATATTAATAAAGTAATTGATAAAGGTCTTAAAACTGCAGTGTCAGAGCCTACTACTCCAATCTTTACTATTGGTAATAGTGATACGCCACAATCAGAAGCAGACTTTCAGTATAATCCAGTTAATGATAAAAAAGAATTTGAAATTGAAATAAAAAATGCTACTCGCGAACTTGATCATGTGATTGTCAACTGGTCATTATCGCATAGCAATGAATTCTTTTCTGCAAAGGAATTTAATGAAACACATCTTAAAAATGCCATCAACAATTTTTCTGATTTTGTAAATAATGCAATACAAACACATTATTTTATTCAAAAGGATGGATTAGTAATTAGAATTCTTCCTATTGAAACAAAACCTTTAGCATTTACTAGTGTGCTCGGTGCTAAACAAAAGATATATGATAAAGCAATTGTTGTTCAATTTGACGCAGGTTATGTGCATCCGATTGGATCCGCAAACACAGGGAATTTTAGTGAAAAAAGTATTACACCTGAGCAATGGAAATCATTTGATATGATAATGGATGTTTTATATAGATTTATGCCAGGCGGTACATTTATTGGACAAGATGCGCTACACGCAGATCAAATAGATAATTATGGTGTCAACGGACCAGGTTTTGATGTTGACACTTATATGAATAAGAAGAGAGAAATGATAGATGTCAAGTAGCCCAGAAGAAATTAGAAAACAGCGCGGAAGCAAATTAGATAAACTTCCTGATGATCCGTATCAAGACGTCAAAGGGGTGTATCCGCGTAGAGAATATGAAAATGCCCCTACTACTAATTTAGAAGCAAGAGGCATCGAAACTAATGAACTTCTTATCGGCGGTGGTGATGTTGATCTTGACTTAGAATTAAAAGATTATCCTGCTTCTCAGTATCCACTTAATCAAGTGAGAAGATCTGTGTCAGGACATGTGACTGAAATTGATGATACTCCTGGCAGAGAAAGAATGTTGTTTAGACATAAGACTGGCGCGGGTGTAGAATTAAGAGCAGACGGTACTGTTATTATCAATGCAACAAATAATACTATTCGTATTTCAGGTGGCGATGAAAAAGTAATTATTGAAGGCAATGGTCATTTAGTATATCACGGCGATTTAAAACTTAGAGTTGACGGTGATTTTGATTTAGATGTCGGTGGAAATATTAACGTCAGTGCCGGCGGCGATAAGATGGAAGATATCAAAGGTGGCTTTAGACAAGATGTAAACAAAAACCATCAGACCTTTGTAAATAAAAACGTTTCACAGACTATCACTGGTAGTAATACACTATATGTTTCTGGTGATGCTAATAATATTATTAAAGGAAATACCAGCTCTACTATCGGTGGTAATTCTGAATGGATTGTTGGAAGAGAACATCAGGTTTCTGCCGAAAGCAAGCTTATTATGACTACCACAGATCTGAATATTGGTGCATCTAATATGACCATCGCTGGTGATTCAGGTACTATTGGCGGTGAGAATATTATTATGTACAATTATAATATGTACACCGGTCATTCTATAGATGCCGGCGATACAATTACTGTTCCTGTTGTATATGGAGATTTAGAGGGTACGGCGCGCCGTGCAGTAAATGCTGATACAGCACATAGTCAATCATATGGAGATTTCCATGGTGATGTCGGATCCTCTCCTGGATATACAGTAGATAATACACCTGTAGATCCAAAAGCGACAGTATTGCCAACAAATAGTGTTATTAAAAATGACTGGTTTAATTCTCAATATGGATTATTTAGAGTTGCTATTGATGCTGGTAATTTAATCTATAATACTATCAATAGGGTATTCGATTATAATGGTGTATCTGAAAGAACTTTAAATCTTCAACAGGTAAGATCTAAATTGAGAGATATTTCCAATCAGACTAATACTAAATTTATTGGCGCTGCAATTTCTGAAGGCATTCTTAGTTCAAAGTATGCAAGTAAAGTTCCAGCCAATATTGGCGATACGGTTCACAATGATCCTACTCCTCGTAATCCAAATCCAAAAGAAGTGTTTGGAAGATTAAAAGGAGCTGAAGCAAATAGATACGCTGGTTCTGTTATGAATAAAGAGCTAGTTGTATCAGTTAATCCTGTTTATGATCCTATGAATAAAAGTGTTATTAATAGTAAAACTAAATTGGCAAGAGGTATTACTATTTCAAAATTCCTAGGAGGATACGGAGATTCTATTACTCTAGATCATATGAATCAGGCAACGCGTTTAGAAACAGCAAAGAATTTATATCTTCACGGACAGTTAATGAGATCTGTTATGGAAGATGAGGGAGAATTTGATGAATTTAGATTAGTTGTTGCTGAAGGAGTCTATAAGAAAAGTGATAGTGAAACAGTAACACCAGGAAGTATTAATGATTTGGCACAAACTGGAAGAGCGATTGTCTATGAATTGCGAGGTAGAAACGGTAAGATTGCACTGAAGCAAACGTTTAGACTTGCCTCTTGGTGGAAAGATAGTCAACAGTATGAAAAAATGATTTTAGATTATGACACATATAATCCAAATGGAAGCTTAAATGCACAAATCATTGTAATAATGCCACAACTTACTAATGGATATTCTACTCGGTTTACTAATAAAATTGAAACTAGATTTAATAATTATGTACAAAGTACAAATGAACTCATAGAGATCCTGGAAACTTGAATAAATAGTAGTAATAATTTATAGAGAGAAAAATGGCTACAAGAGCATTTGCAGTAGAAGATGGTAATTTAAGTAATAAATCGATTATTACAACAAAAAAAGTTGCATATAAAGATATCGATTTAACGTTTGCTGCCAAACCATCCGGGGACATCTATAAAAAAGAAGATGCTGCAGCTGTCAAACAGTCTGTAAAAAATATTCTTATGACTAATGTTATGGAGAAACCGTTTAATACTTCTTATGGCGGAAATCTAAACGACTTTTTGTTTGAACTTGATACTGAAATCGAAGCAGACATTTTAAGAGATAGAATATTTGAAACAATTGCTCTTCATGAACCAAGAGCATTAGTAAGAAAAGTTGAAATCTTTGATTTTCCAGAAAGAAATGAAGTAACGGTTTCAATTCAATTTCAGGTATTAAATGCAGTAGAACCTATCACTTTAGAACTATCATTAATGAGGCTTAGATAAATGGCAACTACCACAAAATCATCAGATCTAGACTTTGATACTATCAAAGCTAGGCTTAAAGATCACTTAAAAAATCAGCCTCAATTTAATGCATATAATTTTGAAGGTGCGGGCCTTTCTAATTTATTGGATGTCCTTGCATACAATTCACATATCAATGCGCTTAACGCAAACTTTGCGTTGAATGAAGCATTTCTCTCAACAGCACAATTAAGAAGTTCTGTAGTATCTCACGCTCAAACACTGGGTTATGAAATTCGTTCTGTCACTGCATCAAGAGCTTTGGTTAATCTTACACTGAATTTAACTGGCGTAGCCGGTAGACCTGTTAATATTACTATCCCTAGAAACACTACTTTTACTTCTAGTGTTGATGGTATAACATATACATTTAGAACATTAGAACAATATACAGCAAGAGATAATGGTTCCGGAACATATGCATTCCTCACTACAGGTGGATCAGCAGATATTCCTATTTTTGAGGGTGTAGAGAAAACAAAAACGTTTATTGTCGGTCAAAAAGATGAGAGACAAATTTATGTTATTCCTGATGACACTATTGATAAATCTACAGCTGTAGTTAGAGTATACTCTTCAGTAACATCAAGCGACTATTCAACATATCTGCCTTTGTCACAAGCTGTTATTATTGATGAAACAGCAAAGTTTTTTAGTATTAACGAAGTTCCTAATGGTTATTATGAATTAAACTTTGGCGATGGAACATCGTTCGGTAAATCACCTGAACCCGGTGAAAAAATTGTAGTTACATATTTGTCATCAAAGGGCGCAAATGCAAATAATGCAACAGTATTTAATCCGACTTCTCAAGTAAGAGTTAATGGAATTGATTATGTCATATCAACCGTAACATCTAGTGAATCTACTGGTGGTGCAGATAGACAATCGATTGAATCTGTAAAGCAGCTAGCGCCAATAGCATATGCCTCTCAAAAAAGACTTGTAACATCTTTGGATTATAAAGCAATTATTGAGTCTAACTTTTCTCAGGTAAGAGAAGCTGCTGTTTGGTCAGGCGATCAAAATATACCTATTGATTATGGTAGAGTTTATATATCATTAAATTATGCAGCAAATACCCCAGCCGCAACAAAACAAGCAGTACAGGATGCCATTGTAAATAACTTTACTACTAACCTGTCAGTGATGTCAATTAAGCCTAAATTTGTAGAACCCGAAGAAGTATTCCTTGCGCTTACTGTTAATTTTAATTTTGACCCAGCTTTAACAGGTAACACTACTGCTACAACAGAGGATAATGTATTCAATTTTATCGATAATTACTTTACTACTAATTTGTCGACATTTGGTGCAGTATTTAGAAAATCTAATTTAGCTACAGAGATCGACGCTTTTGACGAATCGATTCTTTCCACAAGAATGGACATTAAAGTTCAAATGAGAAAAGAAATTGATACAGCAATCAATAATACATTTGATCTCGATTTTCCTTGTCAAATTGCTGAAGCTGATGATGTATTCTATAGAATTCAATCTACTACCTTTGAATTTAAAGGACAAATTTGTAGAATTAAAAATAGACTTAATTCAAATACACTTTCAATTTTGAATTTGGCTGATGCTGTTATGCAAGACAACGTTGGAAGTTATAATAGACTTACTGGTAAAGTTTCAATTGTAGGATTTAAGCCGACAAGAATGACATCAGGCGGTAACACAATTCGAATTGATGCAGTTCCAGCAATTGAAGGAACAATTAAACCATTAAGAAATTATATTCTAAAATTTGAAAAAGATGAGTCATCTACAAACGCAATTATCGATAGACAAACCCCTTCACTTGAAATTACAATCTAATGGAAACTTTAAAAGACTATAATAGATTAGCAATTAACTTTCGAAAAAGTTATGTACAAGAAGTATTGCCTGAATATTTTCAGGAATCATATCCTGCTATCATTAGTTTTTTAGAAGGCTATTATGAATATTTAGACTCTGATGAACAATGGGGCGGCGGGTTAAACGAATTAATTACTATTAGAGATTTCGAAGATACAACACTCGAAAGACTAAATTTTGTTTTATCAGAAATTGGATTAGGTGTTTCAAGTGGAAGATTTACTTTTCCACGCGAAGTATTAAGAAACTTTGGTAATTTTTTTAGAGTTAAAGGATCTGAATATTCTGCATACGGTTTCTTTAGAGCGTTTTTTAATGACAATGATATTGAATTAATATATCCTAAAGAAAGTTTATTTAGAGTAGGACAATCTTTAATTGGACCAGATGATGGGTATACCATTCAAGATGGCGGTATATACCAAATTTTTTCTATTATCGTTAAATCTGGTAAACCGATTTCAGAATGGGAAGCCCTTTGGAGAAAGTATGTCCATCCTTCAGGTTTCCATCTAGGCGCTGAAGTTTTAATCATTGGTAAAGATCAACTTAGTTTTGGTACAGCAGATGAATTTGCACTTGTATATGATCCTTACAAAGTCCATAGTTCTGTACAGTATAACTATGTAGCAGAAGGTGAAATAACCGGTCTATACCAAGACAACGAGCTTTATGCGCCTGAGCCAGTAAAAGCTCAAACTGCAATATGGAGCTATATGATACCTGGGTATATACAATGGGGCTATGTACTTGCAGAAGATGATGAAGATAAAGCACGTGAAAGATTAGATGTTTACAAAACACCTGTTGCATATGGAATTAATGCTACTATTAATCAAGTAACAGCAAACTATAATACTATTGATGAATGGGCTGGGTTCCATCTTAAGACTGGAAGTTCATCTGTTAACTTCTCTAATACAAGCAGCTTCTCAACATTCGACCAAGTATATCATGTGCAATATACTGACAGTGATGGTGAAGTTCAGCTGTACAACTATTATAAATAGTTTAAATCGATCATAGGAATAAACAATGGCAAGAAATATAATTGGAATCGGAACTGTTGGCAACGATGGTACAGGTGATGATCTACGCACCGGTGCTACCAAAATCAACAATAACTTTCAAGAAATTTATCAAGATGTTGCACGCCTTAAAGTACTAACGGCAGATTCTGTCGGTGGACTTGATCTAAATGGTATTTCATTTAGTTCAGGAAGTTTAGTGTTTACCGGAGCTGATAGTATTAATTCTAATCCTGCTGATTACAACGATACATATTTGCGAGCCATTGAACCGACTAAAAATAATATTATTAGTCTCCCAGATTCTAGTGGTACAGTTGCATTTCAAGAAGATCTTACTGCAATTATTTCTTCTGCAAATTCTAAAATTGATTCAGCGGCTGCTCTAGCAATTGCCGAAGCGGTTGCTCTTGATTCGAATAATGTAGTATCACTTATTAGAAGTTATTCGGTTGACTCAGCCGAAGCTCTTAACATTGTTTTAACAAATTCAGTCGATTCTGCTGATGTAGTCAGTTTAGTCGATGCAGCATATATTTTAGCAAGAACAGGAAGCGTACTTGATTCTGCTAAAGCTGAGCAGGTTGTATTAAACTATGTAGATTCTAATTTTATTAATTTAGCAGTAGGCACTCTTTATTTAGATTCGAATGAAGCGCAAGCAATAATTGATAATAATTTTGCATCATTAAATTCAAGCATCGTACCAGCAATAAATGAGTCAAGAGATTTAGGAACTGATGCAAAAAAATTCAGAAATGCGTATATTAGAGATCTAATTGCATCACGTGATATAAGTGTGTCTAGATATATTAATATTGATTCAGCGCGCATTGAATACAGATCTGATACAAATAATATTAGATTTAGAGATGTTCGCGGCATAGATTTAATTGATGATAGCAGCGGCGATAGCGCAAGATTGTTTGTTAGACCGGGACGAAACGGTCAAACCTCCGCAATTTTTGGAGCTAATCTATCACCAACTCTCAATGAAACATTTGATCTCGGCGATTCTCAGAACAGATGGAATGATTTATATCTGTCAGGCACTACTATCGATTTAGGCGGTGTTAAAATTCAGGCTACAGGCGGTGGCACAGGAATTCAAGTCTTAGATAATGCTGATCAGCAAATTACCTTAGGTGGTGGACTTACAGAAAACCAAGTAAAACTTCTTGCCGACAGCGCAGCCAATGTCGTATCTATGCCAACTGGTCAAATTGGCCAACAGCTTTTTGTTTCGGTCAATAATACAAATTCATTTGAAACAAGCTATCTTGTAGATGTCAATGATAAATTTGTAGAAACGGCTGCTGAATTACAAGAAGAATTGCTTGACGCTCCTACTCTACAGGATGTGTTTAATACATGGGATAGATTTTCTCATTCCGCATCTGCGGTAAATGTATATCCGGCAAACGCTTCTGAACAAGCAGCATGGTTCTATGATAACGTAAATAATACGGTATATACAAATGTCAATTCGACTACAGCAACAGGGTTCTTTTCTGCTGACAAATATGAGTCTTATACACATACTGCAACATATTCATCGACAGATGCAGATAATGATATCGCGTTTATGGTTGTCGGATTTGTCGAAGAAGGCGTTGCTGGTCAAGCAGGTTATAGACAGCATACTTTAACAGCTGTTCGACAGTCAGATGGCAGCATCGGTGGTATTGGTACATGGGCACTTGTGTATAATATTTCTCAACACGATCAGGCAATATTAGCAAATGGCTCATCAACAGCAACTGGCAGCGGAGGTTGGAGTCAGTGGAGTGTTGATACAGTAATCTATGCAAGAAAAATTGGCAAAGATCTTACAATTCAAACATCACAGTTTAATAGTAGCACTTTAGATGCAGCTACAATACTCACGTTTGATCTTTCAACTAATGCAAATACAGTAAAATTCTTGGGTCCAGTATCATATGGTTATGGCGCATGGAGCCAAGGCGGCATGACTATTTCTAATATTTCATTTATTCCAGATGATCCAGAATTATTGTATAACTTTGGAGGATCTGCTAGCGGTAATCCAGGCGGTGATGTGTATGAATACGATGGAGCTAATCTACAATGGAACCTCAATGCAAGTTTGAGTGTTGCGGATGCACCGGGTAGATTGTTCCATAATAATAAAACAGGTAGAACATTCTTTACAGACGGCGAGGCTGCATATGCTATCGGAACTGTAAGACAATTTAACGATGTAATTTATTTAAAACCATTAGCAGCCGCTCCTACTGTAAATGAAATCGGTGCGCTAGGTTTGCGCGCAGGAATGTTTGCAACAGCAGATGGAACAAACTGGGATCCCGCGAGTAAGAGTGGATCAGTACCATATCCAGTATTTTGGGATGGCTCAACATGGAACGCATTATACTAAGGAAATAAGAAATGCCAGCGATTATCACATCAGAATTAAGAAAACAAATTGCCAGAGATTTCTTTGATCAATTTTCCAATGGCCAAGATAGATATTATTTGGGCATCGGAAGATCTGAGCAATGGGATAGCACAGATAGAGTGCCTACTCCTCAAGACACTCCAGTTGATATTACTGGTGCTCGGCATCAACTACAATCAATTAAGAAAGTAGAAGATAGTTCTTTAGTAGTACCTAGAAATAACTGGACAAGCGGTTTTATTTATTCTCAATATGATGACACTGTAGCCGGCTATTCTAATCCTCCTTATTATGTAAAGACAGAAAATAATCATGTTTATATTTGTTTGACAACTGGTCGAAATGCACAAGGTGTTGCTGTACCATCCACTATTGAACCTACAGGCGCACCTCTTCGTTCTTTTCAAACTGCAGATGGATACGTTTGGAAATTCATTTATACAATTTCTGCGCAAAGAGCAAATAGCTTTGTTGCAGCAAACTTTATGCCAGTTCAACAGGTGCAGTCTGTTAATTCAGCATCTACCGGTATTGTCTTACATCAATATGCAGTACAACAAGCTGCTATTCGCGGAGCAATTTTGAGTATTGCAATGATTAATGGTGGATCCGGATATACATCTAGACCTACTGTTAATATTACTTCAGTTTCTGGTGGAAACGCATTAGCTTCAGCATTTATTGATTCTTCTCTAGGGATTGTTACTAAAGTTGAACTTGACGCAGACAGCACAACTTTCCATCATGGTAGTGGCTATATAGCTGCAGATGTCGAATTTACTGGAGGCGGCGGTACAGGAGCACTTGCAAGAGCTATTCTTGGCCCAGATTCAGGAATAGGTAGAGATGCAAGGGTTGATCTTAAAGCATCATCAATTATGTATCATTCTAAACTTGAAGGGGATGATTCTGATTTTATTACTGGTCAAGATTTTAGACAAGTTACATTGCTCAGAAATCCTCGTCGGAGAGACGGATCTAATTTTAATGATTTGACTGGCAATTGTCTAGACAAATTAACTTTAAGCAATATTATTACTGTATTCCAAAAAGATAAAATCTTACAGGGACAGACTAGTTTAGCCGAAGCATATATCGATAATATTGATTCAAATGAAATTTATTATCACCAAACAGTTGATACAGGATTTGTTAGATTCCAAGATGGCGAAATCCTTAAAGAAAAAAATGGAGCCGGTGAAGGTATTATTGATTCAGGATACATTGCTTCTGAAGTGGATAGAGATGCTGGTAGTATCCTATACATAGATAATAGAGGCGCAGTATTAAGAGATCCTACTCAAGCCGAAGATGTTAAAGTAATTATTCAATTCTAAAGGTATAAAAGATGGCCACTAGACTCACTGATACTCTTTTTGAAACTCGCTATAGAGATGATTTTTCTGATAGTAATCACTATCATAGAATTCTATTTAATAGTGGTACCGTTTTGCAAGCACGTGAACTTACACAGCTGCAAACTATTATTCAAAAGGAAATAGAAAGATTTGGAAAAAACGTATTTAAAGAAGGTGCGGCTGTTCTAGGTGGCGGAATTACAGTTGATACCAACTATGAGTTTATAAAACTTGATACTATTGTTAACACTTTACCGGTAAATTATAATTCTTTAGTAGGTGTTACTATTACCGGTTCAGTTTCAGGCGTACAAGGTACAATTGTAGAAGTAGTCCCAGCCGTTAATAGCGATCCAGCAACATTGTATGTAATATATACTTCTACCTCTGCTGCCGTGTCATCTACTGTTCCGATTAGATTTCAAGCTGGGGAAAATCTTACAAACTCAATTAAACTACTCACTGTACAAACAACCAATACGACAAGCAATCCAGCAGTTGGTGCCGGCACCAAAGTATCAACTCAAAAAGGATTTTTCTTTACACAAGGACACTTTGTACAAGCTGATGCACAAACCACAATTATTTCAAAATATACAAATAACCCTACTTTAAAAGTCGGGTTTAAAGTTACACAA
>Ga0255752_10001757_pt1 | contig 24877 bp, 27 predicted proteins | sample 011ome_25_FD_179952 | JGI IMG/M metagenome (GOLD analysis project Ga0255752, IMG submission 179952) | Coastal salt marsh microbial communities from the Groves Creek Marsh, Skidaway Island, Georgia - 011512CT metaG (version 2) | ecosystem: Environmental > Aquatic > Marine > Intertidal zone >... | reverse complement strand
GAGCGATAGATAACTCGTACTCTGTACCGTCCCGTCTTCTACCTCCAGCTTTCAGCTTGGCTTTCAACATGTGTCCGCCATCTACCTCAGTAAAAGGTAACCCCTTCTGCTCGATCTTCTTGCCGGGGTTAGCTTCCATGATGTCTCGTAACTCAGCCTCATAGATCGGCTTTAACTTCTGTACGATTCCTTGTTTTGTTTCTTCGTCGATAACAAGATCACAACTCCATACACCGTACTCATCAAACCGTTTGTTAGGTTCATTCAAGTGGGCGTATCTTGCAGTGCCTTGTGCTTTTATTATGTCGTGTTTCTTACGTGCTTTTACCATTTCTCTTCGTGTGTTATTGGTTGTTAAGATAACAGATACTGCTGGCGTTTAACTGCGGACACATCTAAGTCTCCAAGTTCCGGCACATCAGGCAGTACTGCTTCTGGGTTGTTGTTGATTTGCTCCGCACGGAACTCGCCTAGGAGATCAACGGTGAAAGTCTTTGCGTACATCTCTCGTACAATTGTATTCATTCTGCGTACATTGGAAGCGTGGGTCACAAAGCAGTCATGTATAGTAGCGAGGTCAAAGTCAACCTCATTAGCTACTTGGTGTACGATACAAGCGTCTAAGCTGTGGATAAAGTTAGCAGTGACGGCGTTGCACTGACCCTTTTTATCTAACTCGTCACTTAAATCCTCAGTCTTTAATCGGATGTATGTATTATCAAACACACTGTCCACCCATACTTGCTTCTTCTCTCTAAAAGATTGTACAACTTTGAATCCAGTAGGTGTTGTCCATGTAACAGGTTGATCGGAGGGTAAAGCACGGACACTGTCTTTTAAGAACCTCATCACTCGCTTGACTGGCTCACTCATCTCATCCGCTATCTTGTTTACAATCTTACTCAACCATATACAAGCAGTGAGTTGTTCGGCTGTGGATTCCCACGGATGATTAATACCTATCGAATAAAACAAATCCTGTAGATAGTTATAGTGCGTAGCTCCGTAAGGTCGGTTCATGATTGCAAGCTTTGCCATCTTACGATTAAATCCATAACGCATCCACCCACGTGCAATCGCTCCGCCATCCTTCTTGAGTACATTGTACACACGGTCAGCTAACTCTTGATACAAGTCGTTTACCCTGTCCTCCTCTACTAAGTTACACATCCTCCCAGTCTCTTTGTCCCGTAGTAACAAACTCAGTATCTGCATACCATTATTACTACAGTCTTGACGAACAGGTAAGTAACTTGTGTACCCGTATCCTTCTTCTTTAAACTTCTTAAACTCAAAACAAAAGCGTAAGAATGAGAACGGATCACTTGCTTCTGTCCACCAATCATCACCGTGTGGATTCTCCGCAGCTTCCAATATAAAGTTCTGCCTCTTACCTACCCACTCTAGTCTCTCCGCTCTCGTACCCTTTACACCAAATGTATTCGCACCGTGTATAAGTACAGCCTCCAAGTCTTCCTCATCAACCACTTGCTGACCGTTATGAAAGTCAAGTAAGCTCTTCGCTAAGTCACTGCCCTGCGGATGGAGAAAGAATGGTATAGCGTACAATCTACCTCGGTAATCACTACGGTGTGGAAAATATAACTTATCGTATGTCTTATATAACTTAGCAAGGTGTATAATCTTGCAGGTCAGGTAACGCTTACTCTTCGTAGCTACATTGGATGTCTTAATGTCTTTTTGTTTTAACTTCCAAGCCCGTAACTCGTGCGGACAATCACCAGTGTACCTCGGTTGCTCATCAATCTCGCCAAACTCTGGGATGTTACCAACCACACGCTTCATCTCCCAACATTTAATAATAACATCAAGCATATCGTGGTTAACCTTCCAAGGTACTTGTTGTAACTTATTCACTGCGGACATGGCGTGAGTGTACGACTTTGCGTGCGGTTCAAACCACTGCCTTGGCTTACCTGTTATAAAGTTAAAGGGTGGTAAGTCTTCAATCGGATACCCCCCACCAATTAACAAGTGCCAATCAATAGGTTTCTTTTCAAGTGCCATACAAAATGTACGAGAACCTTCCTTCCACTCATCGAACCTCTTTACCCAATCTGTAAACTCAGCAGTCGGTAAGACAATGCGTTCGTAAGTAATCGTCCCACGCCCCATCAAGTCACGGTATCCCACTTCCCACAAACCGGTGTGCAAGCGGATTTCTTCGAGTACCCACGCACCTAATGCAGTCTTATGTTTGTGTTCCCACAATTGAAAGCGTTGCTCCATGTTTTCGTAATCGTAGAACTGCTTGAGCTTCATCGCTTTACTACGGTCATCCAACTTTAACAGGTCAATCTTGTTCGGGTGAAATGTTTCCAAAGCTTGTTGCCATCGTGCCTCATTCTCAAATGCTTTACCAATTTTAAAACTCATAGCACTTATGCTTAACGAACGATCTAAGTTGTTAAGAAATGTACGCATACCAATAACAGCTATTTCATACGGACATAGGTCACACACATAAGTAAGAAACAACGGCATCGTAGCTTGTGTGGTGTTGTAGTAATCAATAAAGTCTTCCACCCTCTTACCTAGTTTCGGACACATATTATTCATTATCCGTTTAGCACTGGCAGTCTTACTTGATTCACCCTCTGCTCTAAGTTTCGCTTGTCGGTTACGATACGCAGTCTTCCCCCACGCCCGCATCTTAGCTATGTGTTCGTTACTCATAGGTTCTCGAAGTTATCAAAGGTCGTCTTCGGTTTCATCCGTTGGATGTCTGTGCGGACAGCTACTAAATTGCCCTCCTCATCCCGCTCAAAGTGTTTCACCTCGGTGTTATTCCAGAAGAGTTGGTATCCCTCGTGTATCGCTTTCGGGTCTACCTTTCCCCAGTCTATGTCGTGCCGGACACACACACCCCAATCGCTAAAGCTTTCCTCCACTTCGTAACTCCTCTCTTATGATATCCGCTTCCGCTTCCCAAAAAATGTCAGCGTTTGCGTGGGTCATCGATGCGTTCTGCGAACAGGTAATCTTCGATCTCCTCTTCAGTAAGTCCTTTAATCTCTGCCAAATGGTACTCTCTTTCTCTCTCTTCTTCATCTGCTTCATCGTATGGGTTGTTGCTGTTTAACCAGTTGTCGTAATTGTATCCGTTCATTGGTTCTTTATTGTATTTGATCTCGTCAGGTATTACCCACGAGGTTCGGTTAAATAGTCCAGTCTTAAAGGTCATTATACATCCAAGCTAGGAAGATAAGACCGATAACGGACAGGCAAAATAATCCAAGCATACTCATAATATATTCTCCTTCGGTTAAGGTCACAGCGGATTGTCGGTTGATTGTCGGATAACGCCCTCAATCGTTGAAGATCGGTTGTTCGCTTCGCTCTCAGCGTCCGCTTTCAGCGTCCTGTTAATCAGCTCCGCTTGTAGCTCTTCAATCCGGTCACGGACAGCTAAGTTGTCGGGCATCTTTTCTCGCACGGACAGGTAATGCTCAATTAAAGCACGAATGTGGTCGTTGTCGAGGTCGTTCATGTCTAGGAAATCTGGGTCGGTTAGGTTGTCAGTCATAAAGATTCTTGGTCTGGTCTCATATGCTCATCCATCATATCGTCAATGTATTGGTCAGCTATTGATTCGCCATACACCTGCTGTCTTTCGATTAATCTAATAATGTTTTCCTTGTTGTCGCTGTAAATATCATTACCCATCGCCATCATCTCGGATTGGTATTCCTTGTAAGCATGTTTAATAATCTTTTCTAATTCATTGCATCTTTGCAGACCGCTGTAAGTGTCGCAGTTTGTAGCTATTGGTTTTAAATGTGTATTAGTAGTATTCATTTTAGGTATTGGTTTTTATCGGTCAAAGTTGTGATCGTTACAAGTTGTGCCTTCTCTTTCCATGCCTTGCAAGCTTTTATCGCAGACATCACAAGTACGAACAGGTAAGGATCGGTTAAGCTCACGCATAACATCCTTTGCTTGCTCGATGAAATGCTCCTTTGATTCTGCTGTGCCTTGATACTCAGGATGCTGACGGCACGCCCATATAAGCTGTGGACAGGTAAGGTATCGCTCGCTATCGATTCGATAAAAGAACGCAACCTTTCGTCCGTTATGGTCGGTTAGGTATATTGTCACTGACATTACAGCTTCACTCCAGTTCTATTTTCTACATCTTTAATAAGTTGCAAGCCATCCTTAGGACGACAAGCCATTGCCTTAAAATCTAAGTTAGCAATCTTGCAAGCTTTACGGAGTTGAGTCAGTTGTGACTTGGTTAAATGTGAGTAGGTAGTTTGATCTATTTTATTCATTACCAGCTTAATTTAGTTAGCCAAGCCTTTCCTCTTTCAAGGTATATATCAACGCTCACAACTTTTTTAAAAGTAAGACCACCCTGATTCAAACGATCAATAGCTTTAGCTATAGCATTTTCTACATTATCCGCTGTTAATTGGTAAGTTTTTACACGATAGCTCGGAGTTTCAGGCGTTAATTTTATTCTGTATAGTTTATTCATTTTGGTTTAGTAAGGTTTAGGTATTAGGAACTAAGGCAGAGCAGGAGCACAAGCCACCACGAGCCAAAGCAAAGGTTAAGGATTAAGAGAGAGAGGAGATGGTCTTTAATGGCAGTCGCTTCGCTCCTATCGCATTTATTCGCTTTGCTCAGTAAATGCTCTTTGTTCATGCTACCGCCTCCGATTCAATGTGCTGATAAGCTGAGTGGATGCCATTACGAATGAGAAAGAAAGCAATCCAAGTCATTAGCTTGTTTACATCACCTGCCAATTCATGCTCGAAACCATTGTCTTGAACTTCTTCCACAGCTTGCATGAACAGCTCATGATTATATTCTCGCATCATATTTACTAAATCCCAAGCTTTGCTGTAATAGATAACATATTGGCAACCATCAGCGATTTCGTGCATGCGTTCAGTGACTTCTATGTCGTCTGAGTATGAGTTATTAACATCTTCCGCCAATCGCTGGCAGTAGTCTATATATTCTTTGTAATTTTTCATAGTAGTAGTAGTAGTATTTTTGGTGTTATTGGTGTTTATTGGTTGTTTGATTAGTAATGTTCGTGCCAATCTTGTATAGAGACTTGTTCTGTTGTTTCAATCCAAATCGTAGCTCCACAAGCCAATGGCGATTCAGGAGAATAACAAAGTCTGACGTTTTCCCCGATCATGATATGGTTTGCTTTGATGTTGTCGCCTGTCGTCTTGATCGTCAGAACTGGATCGTTGCGGTCGTGCTTTTTATTAGCTTTGATGATATGCTGATTGACATGGATACGCTTGATATAACCCTTGTGCAATCTTGTTATTAGTGATGGTTTGATGTTCATGGTCTTATGCAATCTTAGGTGATGGTAATGCGATTATTTCTGCCCCGATCTTATTGAACCTGCCATCCTTAGCCATAGTTCTTAGAGTATCGCTAGTTCTGAACTTTCTTTGCCGATCTGTTCTGTACCAATCCAAAAGCCTCCTAGTGTCGATTTCGTCAAACTTTGTGTACTCTGATCTAAGCTCGTGGTTCTCAAATGTTTGAAGGGTAGCTTTTAAGGCTCTAAGTTCTGAGAAAATAGCCACTTGATCTTCTGCGGTGGTTTCCATGAAGTCACCCATTACTATGTTTGCTAGCACCCAATGTCCCTTCATTAAATCGATCTCTGTGTGACTAGGCTTTAAGGGATGATCTAAGTCCGAATAAGCGTTACTGACGAATGATAATAGGTTCTGTGATATTGTTACTTTCATGATATAGATATATATGGTTTAGGTTAATGCCGATAACATCTGACAGAACCTCAAGATAATGCAAACTTTATTTTTTAAGTTGCTGTAAATCGTTGATAATCAGCGAAATAAAAAATAAAAAAGTTTCACCTATTATACTAAGTCAAATCAATCTCGACTCTAAAGCATTGAATAACAATAGTTTATGAGAATGAAAATGCTAAGTGCTAGTGTTTAAGCGGTATTGATAGCAGAATTACTAATGATCGTTTATGATCGCTTTGATGATCGATAGTGGAACGCGAAAAAAGAAAAACACTAATGCAAGCAAATTGCAATAAGGGCGACATCATTACCAGCTTTGATCGATAACAACCTGGCAAGCTTTACTGATGTGCTTTACTCGTGTCAAGCTGATCTTGATCGTCCCGAAAACTGCAGTAAAAACACTAAGTCATTGATAACCAAGCACTTGTAATTAGACATAATATGTGTTATGCGAAATAACATCCCCTCCCCTATAAGAATCTTGCGGGTACACACGGGGTAAAAACTTGCGGGCGTATATAGCGTCGACGTCTCAGATTTTTCTATCGAAACCTTTTGAACAGCTGTAGCAAAGTGCTACTTATCGCTTGATATAAGGTGCTTTAACCCCGCCCTCACAGCGATCTCTATATAGTCTTCATCGGATGCTACCTCTTTGCCCCATTTAACAAGCATATCGTGTGTTGTGTCTTCCATCTCCAGCCCGAGCTTTACGTGCATCTCTTCCTCCTCCGACACGATTCGTATAACAGGAAGATCGTTTAGAGCAGCCGTCGAAGCGGAGCGACTAGAAGGTTGGGTAGATGTCGTTGTGGTCGTCTTCGGTGTCTTCTTCTTCATCGGTGTCCTCTGTTGTTAGTTCTCCAGTAAAGATAACATCATCTGTTTCCGTCAACACTGACAGCTTACAGAAGTCTAAGCATCCGGCTATAGTGTAATCGTTAAGATCGTATTCGCTCTTGAACCTATATACCAGCTTAGCTAGTTCGTACTGGAATGTATCTGTTTGATCGTTGATATTCATCACTAGTAGTAGTATAACAATAAATGAGATTAAATGATAGGTAAATCTAATACCCTCTTGTACCCCTCTTACTTACTGATGTTTTTTCATTTAGTATTGACAGAGTCCCTTCGGCTTGAGAAAGTTATAATAATGAGATTTAGATAGTCGTTATAGACGTACGTTTAAGAGGTCTCATACCGATAGGTATTCTTAATAGGTAATATAGATAAGCAATAAGCAATAGCATCAACAGAGGTTACATTAGCTGACGCTAGTTGTAGCTATTTTATTCCACTTCGTTACATAACATTCCCATACAAATACTACAGCTCCATCAGATCAATACATCCGTTGTTATTATTGCTCATACTCCGTTCTTTCGCAATAACCTCTAATACTTACAGATTGATAACGTGATCGTTAAATAGGTCTTTTAAGGATAGGTGTGTCTACAGACGTAGACCTAGTAAATCTAAACCTTAACTTTAGTATTTCAAGGTATAGCTATAGTCGGTGTAAATACACTAACTACCTCATCACCTTATATATAAGACTACTAAAGGTTTGTTATTATAAAGGAGTAGGAGCAATAGCGACTACGACTGCATCCAAGTGACAGCTCTAGCTTTGTTATTACGCTTATAGAAGCTATCAGTGAAGTCTTGTAGTTCTTTATGAAGTAGTTCTTGTTGTCTATCAACCATCGATTGGTCTGCATTAGCAGCCATCTGCTGCGTCCAATAACCAACAGCGATTGATAGGGCGTCAAGACGGTCATCGTGTACCAGTGATCCTTTATCTCTTGTTATCCTTGATAGCTGATACATTAACATATATCTAGTTTGTTGTTCTATAGGATAGCTAAGAGCTGATCTGTAATCATTTGTTATAACAGAAGGGTCTACAACAAGTCTATGAGCGTTAAGTACAGGTTCCAATACATCAACGATACGAAGTTCCTTTTGTTTGTTATGACGTACTTCTTCTATAGTTACAGGATATGTTGTTCTAAACAGAGGTTTAATCAGCTCCATAAACATACCGTCTCCAAAGTTAGACTCTATAACAACGATATTAACTTTGTTATCCTTTGCTATAGCTACCAGTTGTTTCAACGTCTTCTCGTCGTAACCGCCCCGTATACCACCAGCATCAGGTACGTATAGTTGTCCGTTAAGCATCTTTACCACAGCGTACCCTGTCTCGTCCTTACCCCGTCCTGATGGGTCAATAGATAACACAGAGCCGCTGTACGGTATCATATCTCCTACGGTGGAAGAGGGACGCCTGAATCGATCCCCCGCCAATCCGACATTAGGTAACTCTCTATCTGTGTTATCCGGGTCAGAGGACCACACGATCTTTTCAGGAGCTAAGTCTACATCCACATCAGATATAATCAAATCGTTTATCTTTAATGGGTATCGATCAGCATCAGACAGCTTAGGGTTCAACATGAACTGAAGAGCGTACCCGGTACGACCGTAGCTCATCTTACGTTCTTCTAAGTCGAGATCAGTGAACCGTAAGGGTTCTGTAGAGGTACCAATTGTGTCAGGAGTTATGTTATCCTCTATAAGAGGTGCTAGATCGTTTCCGTAGTTGTTAGTAGCCTCTGTATCGTCTGGATACTCTGAAGGCCATATACGGCTCTTGTAGCCCCTTTCTCGCAGTTTGTTATATATAGAGTCCTCACACTGTGGAGTACCAAGAAAGATGATACGGGAGGAGTCTAAGGGTTTAACGATAGCGTCGAACTCTTTTACTTGTTCATCCAGCTTATCCCTCATACCTTGGGTAGCACTGTTATTAGCTACCTCCACGTCGTCCGCTACGATGATGTCTGCACGGGAACCGGTGAGCTGTGACGATATACCAAGGGACTTAACAGAGGGAGCGTGAGAGGCAGGAGCAGGTCCGACATCAAATGCAATCTTACTGAATCGTTGGTTCTCTGATGGCTTTAATCCTTGTAAAATGGGAATCTCCTGAATGATTCGCAAGGTAAATGTAGAGAAGTCATCCGATCTATTCTTACTAGCTGATACAACAAGTATGTTCTTAGATGGGTCCAGCAGTAGCTGATGTACTACAAAGGCAGACGTTATCCAAGACTTACCTACTCCCCGGAACGCCATAATAACAGACCGCTTCGGACCGTGTTGCAGGTACTCCGCTATGTCGTACTGTAGCTCGGTAGGATCAGGAAGATTAAGGTGTTTCCAAACTAAGTATAGAAAGTTTCTAAAGTCCCGTAGCTTGGGTGGTATCTCGATGTTCTTCTTCTTCAAATGGTAACGCTTTTAATTGATGATCTAATGCTTCCAAAGGAGTACCTACACCGCTGTCCATAGTAACGTTGTTATCTTTCAGGAACTGTCTAGCACCGTTAAGAAGAGCAGCGTTGTACTCCCCCATATCCTCCATCATATCTATGCTGTGACTGTACGCACCTGCTATCTTATCGTGCAGTTTACTTCCCTCTTTATGACTAAGCATGATGTTATATTACTAGTGGTTGTTATCTTTGTAAACAAAAAGAGCCGCCCCCGCTACGCAGAGGCGACCCTTAATGATGGATGAGCGTTAAAGCTTAGCTTAAAGCAGACTCGAACTCAGCGACTGTTCCTAACTCAGTACCGTTATGGTAGAGGTTGGCGTCGAGGTCAGCCAGAGTAGCCGATCCGTCAGTCGAGGAGATGTCAGTAGCAGCAGCAGTTGCGGAGGTAGAGAGAACCTTAAACTTGTCGTCTCCTTCATCCCAGATGAATGCAACATTGCTTTCGGAAGAACCACGCTCAACAACAAAACCACCGTCATTGGAAGCATTTGTTCCGGAGCCAGCACCCTTGGACAGATTCATGATGCTGTCAGTAACGTCGATGTTGGTGGTGTTAACCGAAGTGGTCGTACCATTAACAGTCAAGTTACCGGAGAACGTAGCATTAGCAGCAGAAAGGTTTCCACTGAACGAAGCAGAGTTACCGTCAGAAGCGAGGGAACCAGCTTGAGTTTGCAGAGCAGAGATGTCTGTGTCGTTGCTGGAAACGTTGCTTTGAAGGGTTGAGATGTCACTATCATTCGACGAAACGTTCGATTGAAGAGTGGAGATGTCAGACTGAGCAGTTGAAACGTCAGATTGAAGGGAGCTGATGTCCGAGTCATTGCTGCTTACGTTAGATTGTAAGGTAGAAATGTCGGAGTCGTTAGAAGCGATAGCGTCAGCATTCGTTTTGATCTGAGCATCAAGAGCGTTATCAGCAGCTTGAAGGGTCGTTACCGAACTGATGTAGTTGGCAGAGCCGTTAGCTGTGTAAGCACCGTTAGCACCGAGACCTGCACCAGCTTGAGTAGCGTCAAGTTCAGTTTGAAGACCAGAAGCAGTTGAAGATACTGAATCAACGTATGCTTTGGTAGCGGCGTGAAGGTCGGCAGTAGGAGCACCACTGAGGGTCAAAGCCCCAGTCATTGTTCCGCCTGCGAGGGCGAGCTTCTTATCAAGCTCTACTTTTGTTTTTTGACCCAATTGGGTAAGCAAACTAGACATAATATATATACTTTCTTTTGTGGGTTAACCGAGATTCGTAACAATAAGCCACGAGTTCAAATGATTGATAAAGACTATAAGCTAGGCTAATAGGTGTCAAGCTGGCTCGGTGATTAAAATAGCTCCAGCCTCAGTTGTTAAGCTATCTCCATCTTCCGCAAGTATATGAATAACAGTAGGTACTGCACCGCCTAGCTCTACGATTTTCCACGCTGTTCCATCATCTACCGCTATACAAGGACCGCCACTACCATCCCCATCCGTGACATAAATGATACGTCCTGATGTGCCCGTTGCTGGTAAACTAGATGTAAGATATGATCCAATTTGCAGAGATTGTGATATATTTACCGAACCACTAATCAAGCCTCCGGACTTATCAAACTTGTTATCAAGCTTGGCTTTAACCTTCTGACCTAACTGTGTAAGTAAACTGCTCATCTCTCGTTACGGTGTATTTAATCCATCTATAAAGTCTTGATAATCACCAACATCCTCCTCGTGTGCGTCTAAGAAGTACGGCAAATCATTCCAAGCATCCGTCCCGTTTCCGATCTTCATCCTGTTACGGGTGCTGTCTAATTCAAGACCTATTTCCCCTTCTAAGAGTACGGGGTTCTCGGACGACCAGTTGCTGGGGGTATCTCGTCTAAGTTGTATTCTTTTACTAAATGTAGCCATTTGTTATGCTCCTCCTCCGTTGTAAACATCTAAGTTATCACTAGCATCAGCTCTTAAAGAATCAATCTGTGGGTCACTCAACGGTGCATTACCACCGCTCAATCCGATAATGTCAGGATCAGATGTAATAGAATCAACGATGGTTTGTGCGGCAGCTGTCGTAGCTATCGCTTCCGTAACCCCGCCCGCAGCAACTGCTCCAAGTGTATTGTATTGAGCAATTAATGGACTCGGTCTAACAACACGAGGTCTTCTGTAAGGTCTAGCCATCAGCACTTCCACCTACGCAAAGCTAAAGCCTTGCGAGTAGGACGACCTTTACTGTCTTTCATTGGTCCCTTGACGCCAGACATCCTAGCACAGAAGGAACGCTTACGTGGACCGCCGCCCGGCTGAGGAGCTTTAAGCTTAGAACCTGTAGCTCTGTTATACTTAGCCCGCCCCTTTGCAGTGAGTCCGCCCTTCTTGCTTTTCTCACCTCTGCCTATGGACAACGATACACTCACTTCTTCTTCGGAAACCCACGCTTCATATTAGCGTAAGCCTTTGGTGTAATCGTTGATTTCTTTTTGCTACGGCTAATACCGAGCTTCTTTCTTCTGTTAATGTTTGCGTATAGTCCTTTTGGCATGTCTATTTCCTCATTAATATTTCCATCATACGGTCGAGCTTGTTGTGCATCTCATTGATAGCAGTCTCAACCTTACCTATTCTACTTTCAACAGCAGCGTCTCTTTCTCTCTGTGCCGCAAGCTCCACCTCTATCTTCGTCAGTCGTTTATCACCAACATCTAATCGTTCAATAACACGTTTGATAATCCACCCGATCACGCCAAGAGCGACGACAAGAGCGGTGTTAAGAAGATTGGGGAAAGAGTCGATCATCGCTTATTTTTTAATAATGTAGTTAAGGATGATGGTGGGCTGGACATTGTTGTGTGCGGAGGATGCGTCGTCCCCACCTGTTGTACCTGTGCTTTTGGTTTGTGTACTTGTTCCAGTACCCCCATCTCTAGGCGTATTTCCTCCGGACGAAAATTGGATTGGTATAGTGTGACTGTGTGCTGGCAGACCCGATTGTGCGGCTGTGAGGAGGTGTACATCATCGCCCCCGACTTCACCTAAAGCTGTACCGTCTATAGAGGTAGTTTCGTTTAGTACATTATTAGCTGAATCTAATCCAGCAACTACTCGTCCACGAAGATCAGGAAGATTGAATGTAGTAGAACCATCACCAATACCGTAAGTCGTTCCGATAACAGCAAATAAAGCAGCTTCAGTCGTCCTGTTTACTGCGGACCCGTCACACAAAGCGTAACCCGTAGGAGCAGCACTGCCAGCAAAAGCAGACACCGTTCCTGTTGGTACTCTAAGGTTAGTACCGTTTACTTTAAAGTTACCAGTGACGTTTACATCGCCAGCTACATCAAGAGCGTAGCTAGGCGTAGCAGCGGACCCAACTTGAACTTTACCATCGGTGTGAATATTAAAAGCAGTGTTTAGCGATGTACCTGCTCTTATCAGGACGGGGTCTTTAGAGTCGAGTCTCGTCGATTGAGTTTGATTTATTAGTCTAACATCGAAATCAGCTTCCGGGTCTTGTCTTAGATCAATTAAAGAACCGTTTACTCCTACAATCTCAAGTGCCGCAATACCTCCTTGACCCTCTGAAACTGTATCAGCTTCAATAGTTAATTGGTCAAAGTCGGTCTTAGCAGTCGTAACAGCACCGTCATTTATCTTAGCAGTCGTAACAGCACTATTGCCTAATTTATTAGTCGTAACAGCACCGTCTATGATATTAGACTCCACAACCGTGCTCGTAATAGCGACCCCAAACCCACGCTGAATAACAACAATGTTTTCACCTCCGCTAAGGCTGGGTATAATTGTTAGTGTATCCGTATCTGGGTCTACCGTGTAGTCAGTAGTGGGTTCTTTAACAACTCCATCAATACTTAAATCGTAAGCAGTGTCTCCGTTTACTTCCGCCCCTGTAACAGTGTAAGTAGTATTAGCACCTGAGTTACCAGTAAATACCCACTTAGTAGGAGGATAAGGAGTTCCGCTGGATACTTGATTTACCTTGTTATCTACGTAGGTCTTATTAGTGGCGTCTCCGGTAGCAGTCGGTGTGTCAACATTCTTGATTCGTAATCCCTTAGCATCCCACTGCGTGCCTCCTTGTTCGAGCTGCAACGACGCATCATTCAGTTCAGCAATCTCTTCAGCAAGATAACGATTGTGTAAGTACGCTCTGTCTAACTCCGATTCCGTTAATACAGAACCATTTACAAAGTCTACAAGGTTCGTGTCGGGTTGGCTCTTTCTGCGTACTCGGACGACTTGTCCAGCTGTTGCTCCAACATTTAACCGTACCTTTGTATCGCCGTTACTTTCAACGATGATTGAGTAAGCAGATGCAAGTTGAACAACACCGTTAATCTCGACTGTTACGTGTTCGTCTTCTAAGTAATCAAAAGTAAAAGCAAAGTCCGTCTGTCCGGCTGTCGCTGTATAATCTTGGAAAGTGTTAGCCATGATGATAAGTGTATATTATTAATTATTGAGTGAGAAGAGCAAGTCCTTAAAAGCCTACAAGTTCAGTTAGCGGGTCTAATACTTTGTTTCGTAAGCCTTCGTTTGTTATCTGGTTAGTCCAAGAGTCTCCGTCGTTGCTTAAGAAATTATTTCTAAATTCAGGATCGTTTTCTATTTCATTCCATATATCACTTCTAAACTTACTTATCTCGTTTACTATAAGTTTTGATTTAGGTATATCTTCAGGATCGATTTGAATTTGAGGTGCAGTTAAATACTCTTCTGATTTCACAAGCAGGTTCAACCTATTTCTTAAAGTCATACCGTCATAGTCAATAGCTTTAGACATTTTATCCATCCAAGCATCATATAACGACTGACCTGTTTTCTTGTGATAGAACTTACGAGTATCAATTCCCTTCTTTCTGTATGAATGCGTCTGTCCGAGTTTTCCCCTTAGACCTGCGATTTCTTTCATTAACTTATCTTTAGGTTTATCTGTCCATGTAACAGGGCTAATGATACCCCAAAACCCATCCATACCCCATACTCTATCTACCTTTTCTCCTAGCAAATTTCTTTTGTACTGACCGGGGTGAAGCCCTAATGTACGTTCCTTAGCTTGAGCTTGCCATTCAACAGCCTCTCTTTGAAATTGTTCATTCATCGATGCAACATCTCTAACAATAGTAGGCGATAGAGAAGCTAAGAAACTAACAGGTACGTCCATAGCTTTCTTTTTAGGATTCAAAGCTAACTCCAATGTTTCATAAAGGCCCCTGATAAAAAACTTATTAGTCATGTTTTCTACAATCGATGACTGAAAAGCACTTATATAGCTTTTATCCGTATCACTTAATTCATCAAAATGCTGACCAGTCATACCCATGTAATGTACAATATCAGCCATAGACGACAAGAATGTGGACCAAGGTTCTAACCTCCCGTAATTAATACGTTTACCTCCTATCATTATACTATTAGGACGCCATCCTGCATCTATTAAACGATCTTTTTGTTCCGGTGTTAAATAAGCACCAGTACCTGTAATTGCTCCAGTAGTAGCTGCAAAAGCCAAAGAACTAGTTAAAGCTGTTCCTAACACCATATTCGTAATGGATTCGGCTTCTTGTTCCTTTAACTTCAGTGTTAAGTCTTGCTGTTGTTTTAAGAGGTCATCTAAAGATTCTTGTGCTTTTTTCTTTATATCTTCCGAGGCTTCTTTAGCTGTTAATGCTGCAGTATTCTGCTCTATCTCTTTAGCTAATCCATCTAATTGTTGATGTAGCGGTGACCTTCTTATCTTTGGATGAAATTTCCATACATGACCTATTACAGCTGTAGGTGGGAAATGATCCAACCCAAACTGAGCAATAGCTGTTGGTGTCTTAATAAATGGAACTTGTAACCTAAATAATATTTTAAGTGGATTGTAATGTGCGTCTTCGCCGCCTCGACTCCAATTAGAAAATGCACGAGCAGCTTGAGAGAAGTACTTATCAGCGTAATCAGCTTGATATGTCATAGCTAATCCTAACTGTTCTACTTCGTCAAATTCCTCCTTACCAGCCCATTGAGGTAGCCCATCCTTCTCGACTAAAGCTTCCTTCATTCTCTTCTCCACATAGGTATTTAAAGCTTTCTCATCTAATCCTTTTGATATTCCTTCTCGTAAAGCTTGAGAACGCAAAGCTCTCATTAGACCCATAGCTTTAAAAGGTTCATCTAATATACCCATAGCCCTAAAGCTAATAGAAAATACTGGATCGAGTATCCGTCCCATCTGCGTAGTAGGTTCACCCTCCACCAATTCTAACATAAACTTCCTAAACCCTTTTTCGTTAGCTTCGTTTTTAACACCGTACTTACGAATTAGTTCAGCTAGTTTCTTCTTATCTTTAAATGTAACCTTTAGTGGTTTTGATTCTACCGCACCTGTACCTGCTTCAATTAAATCTTCTTCGTGTCTTCTGAATGATCTGGGGAGTATAGCTGACTGCCCGTTATTTCTGTATGTTTCTTTTATTAACTCCCAGAACATAGTGTAGTTTGAGAAGTATTCACTCATCCCCTGTATCTCAGCTTGTGCTAATTTAAATGCTTTAGCTGTAGATATATTTTCAAATGGATTAGTTTTAGCTTTAATAAAAGTTTTAACAGACTGTTGTAAAGGTTGGTAAGCCACATTAAAAGCAGCAGAAGGTACTCCGACCAACCAAGTTCTAGGGCTGAATAACATCATGTTTAAACGTAGCTTTTCAAACGCTCTCAACATAAGTTCAAAGTTACCCATCGCACTTATATCAAACTCCTGCATACCGGATAATTCTTTAACGAATCTTTTAGTAAGTTCATTCTCAGCGTCTATATCCGCTTGCTTTACTTTATCCTTTAAAACTTTAAGAGCCTCACGAGCTTCCGCTTGTAACGCTTTTATATCGGCTGGGGTTTGTTTCTCTCCTACTTTCCTAGATAGATACTCTCGTATTTCCTTGATGCTTTTATCTGACATCTCATCTAGTTCCCGTATGTTTGCTCGTAAATTAAACTTTTGAAACAACTCTTTAGAACGAAACTTACGAATGACTTGGTCTCGCATCTCAGCTAAAGAATTACTTAAATCAGCTCGAACATGATCCAGTAACACTTCTTTTTCTATTGGGCCTAAATCAGTTTTATCTGATATTTTTCTAACCACTTGCTCAAGTAATTCTCTCTCAGTTCCATCTTTAATAGCTTTAGTTAAGGAGGTTCCTATTTCATCTAGCTCTTCGTTAATTATTTTAGAAACTAACTTTTCTCTATTAGGTAACAAATCAAACAATCTTTTGCCTTCTTTACCCTCCACTAAATCAGTTAAGGTAGCTATAGCTTTACTCTTATCCTCCGCTTTTATATTCTTAGCGTCGGTTATTTCTTTGATTGTTTTAGATATAGATTCCCTGTATTTCTCCGGATTAGCTAATATATCTTGTACATTATCTAATACAGACGAAACCTTCTTAGCTATCTTAGTGTCAGATTTTACTGCATCTGATAATGTTTTTGTTATCCTTGTAGAGAATATATCTAAAGTAGCTTTCTGTTGTGGTGATTTTTTCTTTAGAGTATTAGCGACATTCTTAGCTATTCTTGATTTATAATTACCCCAAATAGTAGTAACAGAATCATCTACAGTTATACCAAAAGAATCATTCAAGGCATCTGCTAAGGACTTTCCTTTTATAACATTTTCAACATCTGCTATCTCTCTATTTAGTTCTTTAATTATAACATCATCTTTTATCTTACCAGCCTTAACATCTCTAGTTAATCTCAGAAGACTATCTATCTGATTCATTCTTCTAATAACTTCAGGCTTGTATGTCATTGACTTACTAAAGAAATCTAAAGGATCGGCAGCAAACGCCCGAAGAGATTGTCCAGTTATCTTACCAGCCCTAGCTCTAATTTCCATTAGTTTTCTATATCTTCTAATGTCAACCTCTAGTGTCGATACTAACTTCCTTACGTTCTCTGTATCACCTTTGTTTAGTAATTCGATTAAGTTATTTATCTTAGGGTTTAAGCGTGTAGCTACGCCGTGCTCTAAAGTCACCATCCTTCTTATTTGGTCTGGTAGACTAGTAGCTCTATCTATGTACTCTTCTATTTGAAGTTCGGGGTCTTTCTCTACCTTAGGTGGGGTCGGTTCGGCAGCTTTAGGTTCTCCTACTTCTTTAGCTACTTCTTCAACTGGAGGTTTAGGTTCCTCTACTTTAGGTGCTGGTTCTTCATCGAAAATTTTATTAAGTTCTGGATCAGCTTCATCTACTAAATCGTCGTTAGGTTTGAGTTCTGCAAGTACGTCGTCCTTTATTTGATTCTCGTCTTCGATTACTTTCTTTAATTCTTTTAACGCAACTACCGGGTCCGCTTTACCTTCAGATGCTTGCCTTACTCTCTTTAACGCTCTGAACTTACGCCAAGCTAAACTAACATGTCTTCCTATTCCAAACGTGGTTAAGTTAACGCCAGCACCTAATAACCCACCTTCTATTGTAGCCTCTAACCTACGTTGTATAGCTAAGCTTCCCTCCAAGTCTTCTACGTCTGTTGTTATATAATCAGCTACTGCACCCCTCAAAGCACCTTCAGCAGCTATCTGTCCTACTCTTACCGCCTTCTTTCCTTTAGCTGTTGTAGATATTAATCCCGAAAGTTTCGTAGCCTTCTTAGTTATGCCAGTAGCCTTACTTACTGAGGTAGCTATCTTAGCAGCAGCACCTCCGGGTATCCAAAACGTACCTAACCAAGACCCTATCTCTGCTGTTATATCTTCTACTGCACTTTGCGGTTCATCAAAGATTTCATCCTCCCAGTTGGCTCTAGTAGAAAACTCGAAGTAGTCATTGAGGGCGTTGTATAAATCCTCACCTGCTCTTACTGGTATACGACCTAGAGTTCTAGTTACTGGTCCCTGTCTCCTAGCCCATGATGTAAAACCATTCCAGTAGTCATCGTCTTCTACTTCTTCAGGCGTAGGGTCTAATGTTGTGTGGCTTACTTGTGGTTTCGTGCTCTCCCACCATTCATCATCAGATGCCCCGTTAAATATGTCTTGAGGTATACTTACAGAAGTAGGAGCAGTAGAAGCCCACCAATCATCGTCTTCAGGTTTCGCCATAGCAGCTATTGATTAAACAAACTTCTTTGAGTTGCAATAAATAAACGCAAAGATTCCATAGTTAAGTTACCATCAGGACCCTTAACAGGTGGATCAAATACACCAAACTTATCACGCATTTTACGAAGAGTTGAAAACTTACCCTCTTCTATATTCTGCTCTTGTATGGGTAGTTTATAATATGATTCCAATTCTTCTTTGTACGCAGTATATACAGCCCTTAAATCCTCCTCATTACCTACAACAGGTGTAAGTCTCCAATCTAAAGGATCAGTCGGATCGTAATCTGGAACTTGATCTATTGATCTATAACCAAATCTTTTTCTTAATAACTTAACAGTATCTTTGTACGCTTGCGGAGCTTCCTTATCATCGAACGATTGTATTAACCCGGCTTCATCCCTTAAAGATATTTCAAACTTTTCGGCAGCTTCTAAAGCTTTACTTCTTAAAGGAGAACGTGCTCCAGTTAATTGTCTAAATTCAAAATCTCTTTCAGCTAAAGTTAATGATGGATCAGCCTCTACTTCAAAAACGCCGCCTATTCCTAAAAATGATGCAGGTGCTCCTATGTCAAAGATGGCTTGCTTCATTGCGGGAACCCCTAAAAGATTCGACCAAAATCCATGTAAGCTCTTAACGTTCTCTTCGGCTTCTTTTAGGTTTTCATTAAATTCATCTGCGTCAAAACCTACTTGAGCTTTTCTTTTTGTTTCCTGATCCGTTACTGTTTTTATAGTTTCCTGTAATCTAGTAAACCTGCCAATTAATTTCTCGCTTATTTCCTTCTCCTTTTCAATCATTAACTGCTCCCTATCTGGATTGTCTGGGTCTATAGCAGCAGCTGCTTCTCTTGTTAAATCGTTATAAAGGTTAAGGAAAGTCGTCTCGTACGGTTCTATTAATTGATCTATTTTTGTTTTGATTCCAGTAGGTAATACACCACTCTTCATATATAGAGCTTCAGTATTCGTTCTTAATCTATTTCTGTAAGAAGATGCTCCTACTTTTTTAGCTTCCGTAGCATTCCACCATTTCTTTTTCTGATACTCTATATCAATACTGCCTATAGCAGCACGAGCTTGTTTATCTGTTATTGGTCCTAGCTTTAAGCCATCACCTCCAGTATTCAAAAACTCAGCAGGGCTTAATTCAGGGTTGGTTTCTTTTAAAGTTCTATACTTCTCAGCCAACTGTTCTTGTTCTTTATTTGTTAGATACATAGAACCAAGCTGTGCTTGCTCTAAACGCATTCGAGAGAAAGACATGAATGCATCACCGAACGCTTCTCTAGTGGCTTCGTTATCTAAGAACTTACTTAAATATCTAGTGTACCCTGCTACATCGCTCTCGCTATATACTTGCGTGGCTATCTCACCAGCTTCTTCTTCGGTATAACCAGCGTGTACTAACTGAGCTGTTATCTCCCTAACTGACCTTTCATCTATAATCGGATCACCGGATGGACCACTAGCAATAGCCGGAGCGTTGACTCCGTATTCACGTTTTATTCTATCAGCTATATCAGGAGTGTCGTTCTCTATTTTCTCTCTAGCTTTAGCTATCTGATCCCTAAACGACGTAGCTGTTGATTTTATCGCAGCACCCTGTCTATTGATGTTACCTAACTTAGCACCTTTAACTGTTTCAATGTCAGATATAGTGTTTAATAATTCTTCAGCTCTATCTGGTTGTGGGTTCTCACCGGATAACAAACCTCTAATAGTAGGAGAAGCGAAATTATTCCACACTAACTCAATAACTTCCGACTTAGGTATTTTAGATTTAGTATGAATTTCATCCATCCTAGTTTTTAAATCGGCTTTGAAACTATTTACATCTTCCTCAGTCTCTAACATACCCGCACGATCGCTGAAGTCGTTATTAAGATCAGCCGTGTGCATACTTTTGTTAAATTTATCTATAGCTTTATGCCTTGCTTCTGTAGCTTGTAATGTAAACCTGTCTTTTATTTCAGCTGAATACTCACTAAAACCTTGTAACGCCAACTCACCTCCACCAGCTTTACGAAGTCTTTCAATAGCAGCAGTCTCTTCTTCCTGAATTATTTGCTGGATAACATCGTAGTTGCCTGTTTCAGGGTTTAAATCTACTTCGTTAAGTCTTTTGTTGAGTGCTGCATTTAGATTAGACTTAGCTTCTCTTCTTCCTGTTTGCTTCCTGAATCCTACTTGATAACCAGTTAACTGCGACCTCGGCATCAATCCTTTCTCTACTAAGTCTTCGCCTACTGTATCAAAACCTTTTAATGCTTCGTCTAAGTCTGCGGAAGCTGCTGCTATCTGTCCTTCTTTAACTCCTTGCTTATATTCAAAAGCTTGTATACCAGCGACTTGTTGGCTGATTTGACTAGTAACTCCGAGAGCCTTAGCTAGATTCCCTAAAGGAGATTCTGCAGCTTGTTGAGTTTGTACTTTTATACTACGCCAGCCTGATGGACTAACAGTAGCTTGAAGCTTAGGTTTCTTAAATAACTCAGTCATATTAATCTTCGTAAGTAGCACCTATCTGTCTTCCTCTACCGTAAGCTTCGATGCTACCACTCAACGCTTGCATACCCGCTAACGCTAGGCTAGGTCTTTTGATCGGTTTATTAAGTCCTATCTGACGTTGTTGAGTTGCGAACCCAGCTTGCTCCAAAGCCATACCTGTAGCAGTTTCCCTGAAGCCTTGTTGCTGTGCTAATCTAAATTGAACATCACCAGCTTGTCGTGTTATATCATCGTATAATGCCTCTAAAGATAATCCAGTAATACCACGATTAGCCGCCACTGCCGTCGCCGTTCCCATTGCAGCTTGTGTGCGTCTAGCTATATCAGCAAGTTCTTCGTTAGCTGCTGTTTGTTCTTGTGCTTCTTTTAAACGTATAGCGGACTGCTCTTGTAGGAATCTCTGACGCTCGGCTTCTTGTGCTTGTTTCTGATACTTAGCCTGTGCCTTAGCTTGCTGTTGTTGTCCTGCGTATTGAAGACCGGATGAGGCTACGCTAACCGCAGTACCTACAGCCGCAATACCTGCTGAAGTTGCTGCCGCTGCCGATGCCCCTGCTGGTAATAACGCTGCTCCTATTGCTGCAAAACACATAACAATTACTTCCTCTCTAATATAAATGACAGATAGCCTTCGTACTGACAATCGTTAAACTCTGCACCTAACCACTCCAACCATTTAATACTCAACTTGTTACTACGCATCACATAGTTCGTCAGATAATCAAACCCATCTAACAAGTCCATCATGCGTTCCGCTGAGTGTTTCAAAAAGAACTTCTTGATCCTTGGTAATCTTCTAGTACCTAATAACCAAGCACTTCCGATATTCGTACCGTTGATAGTAGCTACACCAAAAGAACAGTATAAGTTATTCATCTCATCTTTTACACTGTAGCACTTTGTACTACATGCGTAAGACATAATAACAGCGTCTCGTGGGTGGTGCATAAGTCCGAGTATCTCTAACATATCTTCTTCCCGTAAGTCTTCATACAGATCAACAGCATCCATATCAGGTTGTGCTTCATCTATCCTAAGCTCCATAACGTCTGCTCCTTGGTATCATCATCGATTCAAACTCTGCCGCTAATAGCTTAACTGGTAAAGCAGAATCGGTAACAACTTCTATCTTTGCTTCGTTAGGTTGACACTGTACAGGGAATCGGAAGTGACCGTCCTGTGGGGTAAAAGCATTAAGTGTTAAGTTAGCACCGACGATGTCAGGATTAAATGCGTATGTATACTTGTCTCTGAACTTCGGAGTTACTTCTACAGTGAAGTGTCCAGTCTCTGCGTAGTTCAAGCTACCGTTACGGATCGTTTGAAAAGCGTAATCGGATGCACTTCGTCCTCCACGCTCTGTTGGTTGCTTAAGTGTTTGATCGGAGAACCTGTACAACATATTGTACGGGATACCAGCTACGAAATCTATAGATGTAAGATCACCACCAACTGTACCTGTTGTACTTGTTGTCTTAGTGAATGTTACTTTATTACCTGTTTTAGTATAGATGATAACATCTACTGGATCGTAAGGAAACCCACTTATCGTAGTAGTCTTAGACGGTGCGTCGTAGCTAGTAGTTAATGTACTACCATCTATCTTACTGTCTAAGTATAACGTATAGTCTAACCCAGCATCTTTTATACCGTCTTCAAGTGTAAGCTTCTCAAGGTGTAACCCGTCGTCGTCCTTAGTAAACAGATGCAAGTTACTGTCGATAAAGTCAAACCCTCGTACCTCCCGACCAAAGGTAAACTTCATCCAAGCACTTTGTATCTTTTCTTTGTTCGACCAGAAGTACTTATACACAAACAACGTATTACGATCTCCGCTTGTACCAACAACAATAGTATTCTCTGCTTGTGAACCAGCTATCTTCTCTACTTGTTTTGTTATGTACTTAGGAATCTGTGAGGTTATCTCTTCGCTGTGGAATGTCTCTGTGTTGTTATCAACAAAGTATTCGTACATCCCCTCAAAGTCATTCCGTCTAAAAGTGAAGTATATATAATTACCTAGAGCTATTGGTTGTACACTGTCTGATATATCGTACTCAGTAACAGGAGATATAGATACAGTCTTAGGTGATAACACATCTGCTCCACGAAGTACAAACTGTGACCCTTGACTAAATAACATCAGCTTCTCTTGGAATGGTACAGCGTGTTCAAGGATCGCTACCTTTGTGTGGCTCAATCCAACGTCTATCGGTGCACTGTCTAGTAGCTGCTGTGTAGTAGTACGGAAGAAGTTAAAGTATTCATCTGCTTCGGAGAAGATAACATTACTATCTGTGAGGAATCCTAAACGGTTCTTAAAGAAGAAGACATCGTTGATTGTACCGCCTACAAAGCTTGGGAATGGGTTGGTATTGTCATCACCAGCCACTCTAGTTCTCCAACCAGTTTTAAAAGGAGGTATAGCTGTGCTGTCTTCTTCAGGAGTTTGTAACTTAAAAGATGTAACATCGTTACCTGTAAACACGGGAATAAGCGTGATAGGCATAGTGGTAGCATCAAGTTTAGTTTGTATACCTCCTAGTACTCCAGTCTTATTCTCGTCTTGTTCCCAACCTACAGTTTCTATCCAAGTACCATCCCCAAATCTTTCTTTATCTTTCGTGCTAAATCTAACATAGTAATCATCTTGATCTATATCAGCGTCTCCTATGACCTTTACTACAAAGTTGTTAAAACATTGCTTAGGTAAATCAGTGATACTAGATACTTCTTTATATACAGTACCTAATCCCTCGCTACTTAAACCATCTGAGGTTCTTACGGTAAAGTCTTCACCCTTGGTATATTCAACACCACTTGACCAAGCAACTAGACCAGCAGTACTAGTAGTCTCTTCCCAAAAATCCTCCCAAGCTTGACCAGTTCCTGGTTCATTATCTGATGTGGATACATGCTCTTCTTTAAGTAAATAATTAGTACCCCCATTTGATACATTTATAGTCTTCCTAATGCGTATAATACTACCTTCTACTTCGATTATGAAAGGAGCTATATTACCGGTTGTAGGTGGCGTAGGTGTGATAGTGTCAGGAGGTACTGGAGAGTTCCCAAAAATAGGTCTCCAAGTATCATCAACAAAAGCTTTTTGTGTTAATATTACAGATAGAGGATTTGTTGTGGTGTCTGTATCGTAGTCGTTTCCGTTATGTGTAAATATAAAATCAGTTATAACACCATTTAATACTTCGCAAAATCCTTTAGCAGATGTATTATCTACACCACCTACGGTCTGCTTAAGTCCAAACTCTAAACGCTTAGGGTAATCATCAGCATCCACGGATAATAAAGTAGGTACTGATACTCCTCCGAAACCTCCAGAAACTCTTCTAATTCTTAAAGTTTTAATATCACCTTGTAACCAACCGCTATTACCCGTACCGCTGGTAAAAGAAATATCTGTAATACCTGTTCTAGTAGAGGAGTATTGTGCTGATAGTAACGCAGCTAAGTCTTGTGCAATCAACTCGGTATCCGCTCCTTTTTGTGATGGATCACCACTTAAATAAGTAGCTGAAAAACTTCCAGGGTTGTTATGTCCACCATGTAAAGTAGTGAATGGGACTAAAGTATCATCAATATATATACTGTAGTATTTCTCGTAATCCCCCAACTTAACAACAATAAGTGCTTCTCTATCCGGTATACTACTGTAAGATTGCGTATCTTTAGCTACCTCTTTTTTGTTATTAACAAGGAACGTATAGTCAGCTACCGTCAATGCTCGTAAGTCTGCTAACGGATTACTGATACCACTAAGATAAATAGAAGCTATAGAAGTTACAGATACCGATACATTGTTACCCGTCTCAAGATCAATAACACCTACTTGTCCAATCGATACGCTGTTACCCAACGATACTGTTACACAGTACTTATTCTGTTCATCTCTCTTTACGAAGTGTGTGAATAAGTTAACACCTGGATCACTATCTCCGATCTTCTTTGTGTATGTAGTAGGTGGTCTCTTTACCAGACCCTCAACAACAGTAGCCCAAGCGTTTATTTGTTCGTCACACTGACCGGGATACCTGAGATTGTCAGGCTGTTGTGATACGCCCTGTGCGAGATTCGGTACACTGTTTACTAACAGAGGCATCTCTTATCTGTCTAATACTCTTAGTA
>Ga0255752_10001756_pt1 | contig 24882 bp, 11 predicted proteins | sample 011ome_25_FD_179952 | JGI IMG/M metagenome (GOLD analysis project Ga0255752, IMG submission 179952) | Coastal salt marsh microbial communities from the Groves Creek Marsh, Skidaway Island, Georgia - 011512CT metaG (version 2) | ecosystem: Environmental > Aquatic > Marine > Intertidal zone >... | reverse complement strand
TGAAACGACCCGCACACGCGTCATGTCTTCTTCTGCTCATAGTGCGTGTACTGCTCTCGTTGGGGTGAGGACGAGAGCGCAGAAAAGACGGATTGGGGAGAGAGATGTGTGGGATTTGATCGTGAAGAACGACGATGTTTGTTTTAAACACATTCTTCCGAGATTGAATGGGACTGACGTGAAATTCTTGTATGGAGTGAATACGGAGACGAGAGCTTTGATTAAGAGATCAACTCGCGCGGGGGATTTGGAAAGGAGGTTTAATATTGGAGAGATGTCGTCGATATCTACGTTGGAGTTTGCGTGGGAGCATAAATCGTTGTGTACGGGTGCGGGTGTCTGGTACGATGAAACTATTTTCTGCTGGAAAGTTGCTAAAACGAATAAACTCGAGTTGCTCAAGTGGGCGAGAGAGGAGAAAAATTGTGACTGGGGTGTAGGGACGATTAATGCGGCCGCAAGACAAGGTAATCTGGAAATGGTAAAGTATTGCGTTGCAAATGAGTGTCCTATCGATGAGGGCGCGTGTGCAGAAGCTGCCACAGGAGGTCATCTAGAGTGCTTCAAATACTTACACGAAGAAGCGAAAGCGCCTTGGGGTTCTTGGACTGCCAATTGCGTTCTCTCAAGTGGCCATCTCCACATACTCGAATATCTTGAATATCTTGTTGAGCGCAAGTACCAGTATTATCAATTCAACACATATGCGTGTCAGTGTGTGGCAGAGTACGGCCACTTGGACTGTTTGAAATACTTACACGAAACCGCCAAAGCGCCGTGGGACTATAGGGCGGTACGAAGAGCGCGCAAGAACAACCACCTCGAATGTGTACAATACCTCCTCGACAACAACTGTCCTCTTCCACCTGGTTGGCGATACGAAGATGGAGAGTTGCACGTGCCAGAATCAGATTCAGATTCAGAATCAGATTCAGATTCAGAACCAGAATCGGAATAATTACACGCGTCCTAAAGCTGCCGCGCCCTTGTACTATACTAAGAGAGAAAGAGAGACACACAAACACAGACATTTTTCTCTTCATTATATCTCTCTTTTGCCCCGGCATATCACACATACACACACGTAATAACGCACGCGGGAAACTTTCTTTGCGTTTAAGAACAAATACGCGCCCACTTTCTCCGCTCAAAAGAAGAACACGACCACCTTTTGTGTGCTTTGTGTGCGTGCGCAAAAAACCTTCTTCATTTAACACAATGGGGAAAAGAAAAACATCATCATCCAATGATGTAAACGCCGAAGCAAAGACGTCAAGGTCGACAAGGACGACGAGGACGACCAGGACGAAGAACAACAACGGTAACACCAAGAGTGTACAGAAAAAGAAGGAGAAAGAAAAGGTCATCACGACGACAAAAACGACGGCTAAATCTCGGGGAAAACCAACAACAGTCTCAATAATTTGGAAATTGGTGACCCACCACGCGGATATTTTCAACAAGCACGTGCTTCCGAAACTGAACGAGACGGAGATATATTGCTTTTCTGAAGCGAATAAAGAGAGTTTACGATGCGTGCTGCGAGCAGGGAGAGTGAAAACGAAGAACATTTTTGCGAAAAAGAGACTCGTTTGGAACGTAGGCGAATGCGCAAATCTTTCGCTCATGAAATGGGCGTGGAACGAGACGAATCCGACGAATACGCGGGAACGAGAGATGAATCATAATAAAGCACGGTTTTGCGCTAAAGTCGTTCAAACGAACAAACTCGAATTGCTCAAATATATAAGAGAAGTAAAAAAATGCGGGTGGGATGAAGAGACGATCAAAATGGCGGCGCGTATAGGTAATCTGGAGATTCTGAAGTACTGCTTCGAGAACGAGTGCCCGTGCGGGGAGGAGGTGGAGTACGGTCAGATGTTATTTGAGCTCGCCGCCATCGGAGGACACGTGGACTGTCTTCGAGTTCTCTTCGAAGAGTTGGACCCTCCGGAGGAGTCGGAAACCGAAGAAAGAGTGGCGGAGCACGCGGCAGAATACGGGTACCCAGACGTGTTGAAATATCTCGTCGAAGAGAGAGAGTTGTCCGACTCGGTAATAGAAGAGTGCGTCTCGATATCCGTGAATTATAGTCAACTCGAGTGCCTCAAATACTTAGTCGAAGACGCCGAAGCGCCTCTCGACGACTGGAAATTACTCGCCTACGCTCGGGACTCCTCAGAGGACGAAGACATCGTAGACTATTTGCGAGAAAAAGGGTGCCCAGAACCAACCGACGAAGAATGGGCGGAACATCGCTCGATCTGAGGATGACGACGTTTACTCCTAAAAGATGATTCTCTGCGCTTTTTATCATCGCTTTCTCCGTTATGAAGTAGTGCACGAGCAGCGCCTTTATCCTCCCTTTAGAATGGGTGAAAATTTTGTACAAATCGCCAGAACTTTTCGTGCAAATGACTACACACAAGCAGCGCTAAGACTCACACGTAACACTCCTAAAATGGGCGCGTGCGTGTCCAAACACCCCTCCCCTGCTAACATCTACTACACCAGCGAAAATGCTCCTTCGGGGACGACGCCTTCGACGAATACTAATGATATTAACGCGAACGATCAGCATCAGGAAGAGATCGAACGAGAGATCGAATTCGCGCAAAAAGAAGAGGAGGAGTTCGTTTTGGTGAGAACGAAGACGAAGGAAGAGGTTGATGAGCTGGTGAAAGAAGCAATGGCACTCGGAGAGAAAGGTTTATGTGTTCCTCTTTCTGATGATGACGATGATGATCATGCCGAGATGGCTTTGAGAGGAGGAGGATTAGGAGGAACGAGGAAGGAGGAGGAGGAGGCAGAGGAGGAACACCGCCCGTCGAAAGCGCGAGGAGGAGAATACGTGTCCGTGTCCTCGTCTTCTCCGGCGTCGGGAGCGACGAGGAGTAGCGGAGATAATGATTCGAGGCATCATCATCACGGTGGTCACCAAAATCATCAGCAGCAATATCAACAACAACATCAAAGAACGACGACTGGCGGTGGGACGACGACGAGCGGGTTGAACTTGCGAGAACGGAAACAGAGAAGTCCGAGGGCGAACAGTCCGAACCCGCCGAGGTCTTTTAGCAGCAGTAGTAATAGCAATAGTCAAAACGCGACCACGGGTGGTGGTCAGTCTCAACAGCATCAACATCATCATCATCATCAGCCGGCGAGAAGGCAAAATTCGTTCAGTAGGCTCTCGCCGCATCCCAGTCCGAGGCAAACGACGCAGGCGACGACGCCGACTGGGCAAAACGTGAACGCAAATCACAGCACGAAACATAAGAGGATATCGAGCCGAGGTTCCTGGCACGACGGTCTGAGTAACTTTTCGGACGAAAACGGCATGCGTTCGTTCTTCGGCGCGCCGGTGAGCTCTGGACCGCCGAAAAAATGGACCATCGGCGATACTTTAGGCGAAGGAAGTTACGGAAAGGTGAATTTAGCGTTGAACGGCGAGACAGGGGAGTTGATCGCGTTGAAGGAGGTGAAAATTGCCGGGTGTGATACCGCCGGCGGTGGCGGCGCAAACAACAACAACAACAAAGATTTTATCGAGACGCAAAACAGAGACGAAAAACTCACTTCCACTCGCTCCTCCTTAGACGAGAGCGGTTTACTTACCCCGACGGTCCAAGACTCGCGCGTCCGCGAATCTATCGTTCAACTCGAACAAGAAGTGCACATGCTTTCGCAACTGACTCACCCGAACATTGTTCGATACATTGGCATTAAGCGGCGAAAAGACATCTTGAACGTCTTCATGGAATACGTTCCAGGTGGGTCCATAGCCTCGCTACTTCAAAGATTCGGTCCTCTCGGCGATAACGTGACGCGAGTGTACACTCGTCAAATCTTGATCGGTTTAGATTACCTCCACTCGCAACGCGTGGTGCACCGAGACATCAAAGGCGCGAATATTTTAGTTGAAAAATCCGGTCGCATCAAACTGGCGGATTTTGGCATGGCGAAAATGTTGGAGTTTGTCGACGTCGAACGGAATAGTTACGCCAAGAAAGCAGTCAAAGGGAGCGCGTATTGGATGGCCCCAGAAGTTATACGGAAATCGGAAGTGACGTTAGGATGCGACGTGTGGTCGGTGGGATGCACGGTCATCGAAATGGCCTCGGCGAAGCCGCCTTGGTGCGAGTGTTCGACACAAGTGCAAGCGATGTTTAAAATCGCGTCGAGCACTGCATTACCGACGTTACCGGAGAAGAACTTGTCCGCGGATGCAAAGGCGTTCATTTTGAACTGTTTGAAGAGGAACGTGGAAGAGAGACCGGACGTGGAGACGTTATTGATGGACCCGTTTGTGGACGATTCCTTGAACGAGAAGATGTGTCGAGCGCCGGCGTTGAAGTACGAGCAGCACGACGGATCGTACTCAAACTTTCCAGACAATCAGTCCTTGGTCTCCTCGCAAGTGTCGTTGGATGATCCGTCGGAAGAAACAGACGTAGATGACGACGACGACGACGACGACGACGACGACGATAGCAACTACGGCGGCGACGATACTGACCTCGACGAATCTTCGTTGCAGATTGGCGGGAACGTTACCACGGCGTTTCAGCTCTCTCAATCACCGAGTAACAACGAAGGTCTTATCGATCCATCCGTTTTAGGCGCTCGAAGAAACATCGCGCTGAAACCGTTGGTAGTGAACAGCACTCGATCGAGGAACGAAAAGACCGGTTCGAGAACCGGGAGTAGCAGCGCCGCGCAGACGTCTAAAAACAACAGCAACACCAGTCAATGAAATGATATACTATATTTTATGTGTTTGTAATTCTTATTATCGGTTTGTGTATTTCTCAAAATGTAAACTAAAAGTTTGCTCCCAGATCTTCTCTTCTCTCTTTCATCATCCTCTTCCTCAAACGGCGACGGCAAAAAAGCAATTATATTATATTAAATACTCGTCGACCTGTGGTGATCGTCCGTGATTGTCGAGTACACGTGCCCTTCGTTAGATAACATTTCCACCGCCTCTCGAACGGCGTCCATCGTGTACTTGCCGCCTAACAATTTGCACATCTCGGATATTTCAATCCCGGAATCCCCCGCCGCCGGCCCGCTCGGGTTGTTATAAATCGCCAACAACTGTTCCTGCAACGACCCACCCGCATCTGGGTTGTTCCCACTCGTCGGCATCGCGTACGCTGCCGGCGCCGCCCCAGTCGCCGTCGTCGCTTGCGCCGCCACGCTCGAACCTTTCTCGTTGGAAAATCTGGACGAAGCGTACATCGCGTCCAAAAAATGAAACGCGACTTCGTTAAAGTCCGTAATCTTTCTGCAGTTCATCACTTGAATGTATCTCGCGTCGTTCCAGGATTTCAACTTCCCAGTCACTCTCACGTACTCGTTCGTCTCAAACGTCACTTCGTTCGCGCCTTCTGCGGTTTCTTCGCCCGGGTATTCTTTGCAGCAGCACGCGCCTGTCCCGTCGTCCACGGACAACAACTTATGCGCTCCCGTTTCTTCTTTCGAAACGATTTTCCCGACAATCGTCACCAGACCGATCGGTTTCCCAGTCAGTAAAGCGAACTCGTCCGCCTCTGCCGAAGACGCGGTGGCCTCGGAGATTTGCTTGATGGTGACCGGGGTGATGGAATCTTCCTGTTGCCGTTTTTGGTAACTCGATGGGTCTCCGCCAGACGCACCGGTGTTTGTCCTTTATAATAAAATCAAAAATAAGAGAAATTGAAAGTCAGTTCAGAGCGTCGACTTTGAGTGCGATCGAGAGGTGATCTCGTCGCAATCATCGCGACTGCAGAGAGAGAGAGAAACAAACGCATAGTTTATGCATAAAAATTCAGGCGCATTTTATTCAAAAATGTATTCAAAAATGTTTCCAAAAACGCTTGCGTCATCTCTCGTTCGTATGCGCACGGGGGGGAGAAAATAAAGCAAACAGTTCGCGCACCCGTACCCGCCGCCTTGGAATTGCGTCGCGCCGTCGTTGCCAAAGTTAAAGCTCATTATTATATTCGTGTGCGCGCAAAAGGTGTGGTAGTAGTAGTATTCTCGTCTTCCTTTGAAGTGATGATGATTTGCTTCTTCCTTTGAGATGTTTTTTTGCTTCTTTTCTCGTGTAGGGTTGCAACACCACACACAAAGAAGGAAAAATGTGAGCACCCTTCCTTTCCTTCGTACTACCGAGAGTATTCCGAAAAAGAATAACATCTTTCTCATCGAACGCTCGCGCAAAGAACAGATACGATGCGTTATTTTTCTCGAGGCGCGAGGAGAAACTTTTCGCGCGTTTTTACGTCGTTACGAATGCTGTGTGTGTGATGCGGTAAAGTCGCGCGTTGTCTTTTTCTTTTTGCTTTGAATTTGAATTTTTTGAACGTGTTTTCCACACATTTCAAACACACGCGACGAATTTAAAAATGGGGAAAAAGAAGGTCTCTGGCAATGCGAGAAGGAAAGAGAAAGAGATGAGAGAATACGTGAGCATAAACGGGGAAGCGTTCTTGGAGGCGAGATCGTCGTCTCCTCTTTGGAACGGGTTGGTGTTGCATCACAAGGATGTGTTTGTGTCGCACGTGCTTCCGAAATTGAACACGACGGATCGGGTTTTCTTTTCAAAGGTGAATAGAGAGAGTTGGGGTGTGCTTGCGTACGCAAGGGTAGACGTAATGGGATTAAGTTTGGTTGTTAACGAATGCTCATCATGGTCGACGTTGGAATTGATGTGGAATGCGTTGGAATTGATATGGAATAATATACCCTGGAAAGATGATAGAGGAAGTGTGATGGATCAAGCCATGTTTTGCTCTCAAGTTGCTAAAACGAACAATCTCGAGTTCCTCAAGTGGGCGAGAGAAGTAAAACATTGCGAGTGGGATGAAAAGACGATTGACGAGGCGGCATGTAAAGGTAATCTCGAGATGCTCAAGTACTGCTTCTCTAATGGTTGCCCGTGTGATGAAGAAGAGTCGTGTAAAATAGCTGCTCTGTATGGACACCTCGACTGTCTTCGATTTCTTTTCGACAAAGTGAACCCTTCGCGAGAGACGGAACTGGAAGCGGTAATACAAGTATCATGCGGTGGTTATGTGGAGATCTTGAAATATCTCGTTGAAGAAAGAAAGATATCTGAGGAGGTAAAGCGTGTGTGCATATACAACGCTGCATCGTATGGCCGCCTCGATTGTCTCAAATACTTAGTCGAAGAGGCGAAAGCGCCTCTTAACACCTGGGGATACGTCGCTTACGCTCGGTATAACGAGCAAACCGACTGCCTAAACTACTTGCTCGAAAGAGGCTCTCCAGAACCAACGGACGAACAATACGCTAAATTTCGTATCGGTGCATTGTCCGAACGTATGGGAGAAGCATGAAAACGACAGCAGAAGATAGATATCGATAGATAGAAATAGACTTAATCTTAGCGCTCGCGAAAGAACAAACAAAACTCATCAAATCTTCACGTTTTCTCTCTTCAATCAAAGTCCGAGCTACAGAACGGCGACTGAGAGAATATATTGAGCGATAGAAATAGACTTATCAAACTTAATTTTAAAACCGCGCGCAGTTGCTCTTCGCGAAAGAAACAACAAAACTCTTCAAATCTTCACTTTTTCTCTCTTCAATTCTGTTCTAAAAATACACGAAGACGACGCACCTCAATTTGCGAACACCATCATGTCTCGCACACCGCTTCGATATTCCCCTACACGTCGTCGTCAAAACGAGCGCAAAGCGAGCGAAAGGCAACTTTTGGAAATCTCCTCGGACGAGGAGCGTTTGATTGAATGTTTCTTGCGCGCGAGAAGCATTCGCGAGACGAGCGGAGACGAAGACGACGAGAAGCGGCTGCCCCGCAAAGAACAACGAGAACACGATGAGCAAAAGCTTCGCGACAACAACATTAAACAGTTTTCATTCATTCACAACGCGCTCGAAGGCATCGCGGCGTTCGATTCCGTCCGGGACGAAGAAGATCGCATGCGATTGTTTGAAGCGTTCGTGCCTTTGAGATACGAGAGAAACGAGTGCGTGGTGAGACAAGGCGATGTTGGGAGGAATTTTTACGTCATCGCGGATGGAACGTGCGAGGTTATCGTGAGACGAAGAGAAGGAGAGGAAGAGAGGGGGAGCGAGTACGACGATTCAGAGGACGAGGAAGATGTGTATGCGAGCACAGAAGGAGAAGAAAAAGAGAAGGAGGATGATTTAAAAATAGACGAAGCCGCTGCGATCGACCAATCGACGAGAGGAGAAAGGAAAGTAAAAGTAATAAAGAGGAAAGAAATCGGCAGCGGACAAACGTTTGGTGAAGTCGCGTTGTTGAACCCAAACGAACCGATTCGGTCAGCGTCTGTGTTTGCGAAATCGAACAGAGTGACGCTGTGGGCGATCGACTCGAAGACGTTTGGTGACATCTTGCGTGCGACGGCGTTCGAGAAGAGAGCGAGAAACGCGAGGACGTTGGAGAACGTGAAGATTTTCGCGAAGATGTTGGACGATTACGAAATGTCTCTGTTAGCGGACGCGTTGAGTGAAGAAACTGTGTTTGAGAAAGGCGAGATGCTTTTGAATCGAGACGACGAAACGGCCGCGAAGAGGATGTATTTTCTTTGTCGAGGGGAGTGCGAGGTGAGAGTTTTTAACGCTCCTCCTGAACGGCAAGACATACATTGCGCGAGGACGGTAAGAAAAGTGCTCAAACCTGGCTCGTATTTCGGCGAGTTGAGCTTACTGAGAGGCACCCCACCAACCGCGGATGTCGTCGCCACGAGTGATATCGTCAAAGTTCAATGGCTCGATCGAGGCGCATTTCGTAGGTATGTGCGAGCCGATATCGTAGAGGCGTTGGAGAAACACGCGAGCGGATATTGTATGGAATCAAATAATGACGACAAGGATGATGATGATAAGAACTCCGCAATACATTTCAAGAAAATGGCGAGCGTTGAGGACTATCGCTCGATACAGAATTTGACGGCAGCGCCGGAGTCGTCGATTCGCGATGAACGCAACAACAACGTTATCGCTACTACGCTCAGTCCTGCTCATAATCGTCATCGGCATTTAACCGTAACGAATTCGGTCAAATTGGCATTGAAATCACTCTCAAGACGTCTGAGAGGAGAGAGAAAGTCCTCTTCTTCGTCGTCATCCTCTTCGGCGACTATCGTTCAAGCGCGCGGTGGCGAAACCTTTCTTTCTTCGCGAATCGAAGATACGCGGAGGCGAGGAGGAAAAGATTTTGAAGCCACGTGCGAAACATCATCGTCGCACCTGCCGAAAGTTTCGAAGCGCAAGCACCTCACATTCCACAAACAACTCGGCGTCGGAATGACCGCTACCGTCTTTCTCTGCAAAACATCCGACCAAAATAAACTTCCGTGTTGCGTCAAAGTCATGCGCAAAAAGACGCTCCGAGATCTCGATCAAATCGCCAACGTCACTCGCGAACGAGAGTTACTGAGATCCTTCCCGAATCAGCAGTTTGTGATGCAAGCGTTGTGTTCGTTTCAAGACGATCACTTCGCGTATTTAGTGATGGAACACATGAGCGGTGGAGATTTGTTTCAGTTATTGGTGAAAGGACCGTTTTCATCGAGCGGTGCGCAGAAGACTGGCGTTGGTGAAGATGATGCAAAGATGATACAAGCTGTGTCTATCGATCCGCATTGCAACACCATTGCAAAGAATAGCCATTTTGGTGGAGAGGCGTCATCAGGTGGTGTTTCAGGTGGGCTCCCACTTCCGCTCGCTAAATTCTACGTCGCCGAAGTCTCGTGCGCGCTTCAATTCCTCCACCAGCGCAACTACATCTACCGAGATTTGAAACCAGAAAACGTGTTAATCGACCGTTTTGGTCACTGTAAACTGTGTGATTTAGGCTTTACTAAGCAAATCAATCCGTCGTACGATAGGTGCTATACCACGTGCGGCACAGCAGATTACATGGCGCCGGAAGTCACTCTGCGCAAAGGCTACGCGTTCGCCGTGGACGTCTGGGCCGTAGGGGTTTTGTTGTACGAGTTATTGACTGGGAAAGCGCCGTTTGCGGCGAAAACGGACGGAGAAAGGCACCAGAGGATCACGAGAGGCGACGTCCGGTTCCCAAAAACGTTTAATCTGGAGGCTAAAGATATCGTCTCGAAGCTGTTGATTGTCGATCCGAGTCGGCGGATGACGTTTGATAACGACGGTGGTGCGAATCGTCGAAACGACGCGAAAGAGGAAGATGACGAGGAGACCAACGACGAATATTACCAACGGACGACGTTCGAGAACCATCCGTTCTGGGCACCGCTCGATTGGGAGGAAGTTAAAACGAAGAAAATGAAACCGCCGTTTCGACCGAGAGCGAGGCCGGAAAAAGAGCTCTTTCGCAAGTATCCTCCGTTGAGAGAGCATTGCGTGGAAGGTTTGAAACCAACAACAGCTTCGACGTCGTCGTCGTTGTCCTCCTCCTCCTGTAAGTTTACGATCGAGAATTTCTGAAATGCGCTAGATGCTTGCTTGATAAATAGACATCTTTCTATAACTGGACGCGCCAGGGTAAGTCGTCGTCATCAAAAACGCTCATCATTTTCGTCTTCTCTTTTTCCAAGTCTTCTTCGATCGAGGCGTACTCATCGACGAAGAACTGCGTGTAATTAGTATCACTATTGTTGCCGTCTGATGGCGGTGGTGGCTTAGTACTCGTCGTCGTCGTCGTTTTACCCGTCGTCGAAGACATATCACCAACAGACGACCCGCCGTTTTGTGAAATCTTTCGAATCAACCTGGACCAGTTCGGAAACAACCGCAACTTGGGATGCCCGACGATGATATTCAAAGCTTTCGCTCGGCTGGTGGCAACGTTGAACCGTTTCGGGTCGCTCAAAATCGTATGCTTCGCTTCTTCTTCGCCAAATCCCTCTTCACCGTTCCGTCGTCGACGGAATTCGGACGGTCCCGTACTCGCTACGGTTGAAATTATAATCACTTTAGCCTCTTGACCTTGGTAATCGTCAATCGTCCCGACGCGAATGGCGCCTAAATTGATTTGTCTTAATACTTGACGCAACGCTAGAACTTGTCGTCGATATACCGCAATGACTTCGATGTCAGAAGGAGCGATTCTGTTTTTTGCATCGTTTGTATCAGTCGCTGACAACAGCGCGGAAATTATCTCGCACACTTTCTCGCACTCTAAAGCGTTGCTGAAACTTTTCGTTTCGACCTGCGATTGCGATTTGGTTACCTCGACTTTTTCCAAACCTTCGACGGCGACGAAAATGTTTCGATAGCGGCGAGGACACTGGTGATTGGTCGCGCCATCTTCTTCATTGCTGTTCTTGTTCTGTTGCATCGTCTTCAACTTTAAATGTTCAAAGATTTCGTCCTCGGGTATGCGAACGTCTTTTTTCGACGCGAATGTTTCGAGTTTCCCATCGTAGAAGGATTCGCTCGCGATTGCTAAAATGTCTGGATGCGATCGATAATTTTTCGTCAGCGTGATCAAATTCTCGTTTTCGTTGGTGTCGTTGTTCGCCGTGCTTCTTTTCATCATATCCACGCAAGTTTCCAACAAGGATTTTTCGAGTCCACCTCGAATGGCCACTTTCGAATGCACTAAAGGTCCCAGTTGTTTTGAATCGCCGCTCATGACCACCAACGTCTGTTCATTCACCAATGACATCGGAATCAATACTTCTGGAATCGTTGCCTGCGCGGCTTCGTCGATGAACAAATGCGTCAGTCCCGGTCTCCTTCTCCGACCTTCGCGCTCGTACGACTCGGAAACTTCAAAGAAGGATCGAAATGCGAAATTAACTTCTTGATAGAGCGGACCGTCAATTTCATAATTTATATTCGCTCTCGCTTTATACATCGTTTTCAAGGCTTCGTATAAAATGCCCGCGGAGACGCACGAACAGACGAGCACTCGAGCAGAGTGTTCCAACTCACCGTACTTCACTGTTTTTGATGCGAACCAGTCCCTCACGTCAACCGAAAATGGAGTAATCGAACCCATCTTTTCGCTCATTGCACGTCTCGGGTCGTCGATGCGACAGTACACGTTCGTGCTCGCGGTGGTGTTGCGAAAGTATTTCGGATGTTCGCGGACTATGCGGTCTAAAATGACATCGGCTGCAAACGGTGCAGGTGCACAGACTAATATCCGCGCATCTGGATTTATCGATAACGCGTCGAGGACAGCGTGCGCGATCGTCAACGTCTTACCAGTACCGGGAGGGCCGAAACACACGAGCGGCGCTACTGTTCGTTCTTTTATATTATTGTTTGCATTGTTTGCATTGTTGTTGCTGTTGATTCCCTCCAACGAGAGTTGTTCTCTCTTTCGTCGACAACGCATCACAAATTCATACTGTTCCTCGTTGATGCCGCGCTGGAGACGTTCGATTTCGTTCCCGTTGTATCGTTGTTGTTGTTGTTGTTGTTGTTGTTGTTGTTGTTGTTGTCCATTCTGCGCATACTTCACTTTCAAATATGCACACGCTCGCAACGCCGCACGACATCTCGAGAAGAAGTTCTCGTCCATGGCAAACCGCACGTGTACTTTCAACGTCCTAGGCATCCCATTTTTCGCAGTTAATTGAGGCGACGTGTTTAACGTTCCGTCGGTCCATGGTGCTTGCAAGTGCACGGTTTGCGTTTTTGAGACGATGGCGATGATGCGGAATGCGTATTCAAGGAACGGACTGAGTTCTTTCTGATGCGCCTTCGCATTGACTCGACACCGAACGACGTCTCCGACGACTATGGGAGGGTAACCGTTCTGTAAACCAGGCACTTCCAACGAGTATACGAGTAATTCATTCTGCTCGCTTATCGCTCCTACTCGACGTATTGTCCGATTGAACATATCGTATCTTTTCACGTCCTTGTTTTGTTGCGCTTCTTCGATGTAGAGTAAACGCGCGGACTTGAGCCGAATTTTCTCGAAGGACTCCTTCTCTGACGACGAGGACGACGAATACGAAGAAAAGTCGCGAAAGACGCTCGCCCACTCTAACGATTTCGTCCACGGCGCGTGGTTCTTTGACTCAAAAAAGAACTTAAAACTCGGATCCAAAATCATCGTTCGATTAAATTGGTACGTGAAAAGCCACGTAGGTAATTTCGAGTCGTAGTAATCCGCGGGCGCCGGTAAGATATTTCTATTCTCAATCGAGAGAAAATATCGGCCAACGCCACCCCAGATGACGTCCAAGTAGCTCCTCGGTGGTGGATAATATTCTTGAGCTTTACGATCGAATGCGCGTCGCATCGATTCTGGGATGAACGGCGTCGCTTCTTCGCTCAATAAAGAAACGTGCGTTGGTTCGTTGAAAACGTTAGAGCTTGTGATTAACACAGAACACTGCGTAGCGCACGCGCGCAGCTCGTTTCTTTTGGTACCAAAGATGGCGATAATCCACGACGTTACGTGCGCGCGTTTCGTCTCCGAATCAATCGTACAATCAACCGTGGCTTGGTACACGCCGCCCGCCGGTATGCGCACGATTGGTCTTTTTCTACTTTTACTATTATTCTTCTCTCTTCGTGTCGTCCGATGGTGGTATTTCGGAGATGAAACGTTGTAATCGTCGCGCAACGAGAACACGGAAGATGAAAAAGAAGAGCTTTGCGGATCTTTGTTTTTATCGCTGCTGCTGTTACTATTAATGGTCGTGATGTTTTCGGGTTCGTCGTCGTTGATGTTCTTTGCGTCTACGATTCGCAAGGCGACCAGAGTAATATCTTCTGATCCAGTGTTCGTTACGTAGACACTTCTCGAGCGCTTCTTGAACGATGATGATTCATTTTTTGTATTCCGCGGCGGTTCTGCTGTTTGCGTCGTCGCTTCTTTCCTAATTTCTTTGGAAGCCGCCTTTGGGGAGACGAAGGAGATGATGGATTGAAGACCGAGCGCAGCAAACGCGCCTTGGATATTGACGCGCTGCTTTTTCTCCTCGTTGGTATTTTCTTCTTCGTCGGCGTCGCTCCTCGCGCTGTTACTACTTCTATCGCTGTCACTGTCGTCAGCATCATCGATATCATCGTTCTCGTTTATGATGGGAAAATTCCCAAACGACGGACGCGGCGTTTCAATGCGCGCGCCGTTTTTTCCGGAATGTTCCAAATCTTTCAATACCGCCGTTCCGCCGCCGTGCGCGTAAAACGAGTCTTTAATGCGCCTCGAGGCAATATCAAAGAGATAGTTCTCGTCGAAATCATCTCTTGGAAAAGAAAGATACTCGACTCTCGCTATTCCTATTCGCGCAGTTAAACCGCTCGCCTTTCTCGTACCGTTCTCCATCGCGCGAATACGCTTCAATTTTTCTCGTTCGAATTGATCCAGTAAACCTCCCGCGTCGATATCAAACTGCAACGCCACTACAATCGATTCCGTGATATCATCGTCGTCGCCTTCGATAAACCGCTTTCTCAACAGTCTCAACTCCTCCTTCGCGAATATGAACGCTTCGTTGTTCGTTTTGCCCTCCTTCTCGTCGTTCTCGCCGCGCGTGGAAAAAATCGACTCTTTCTTCTCCTCGAGCGCCCTTTTACGCACGTATTCTCGCAAAGGCGCGTGCTGGTTTAAAATATCTTGCCACTCGGCGCCTAAATCTGCGTTCGTCGTATCGCCTTCTTCCGATGTGGTGGTAAAGGTAGTGGTTCTAATAGTTTCTGTTTTCATTTTCGTCGGTGTCGTCTTCCATGATGACGATTGCGACGCCGTCGTCGCTACAGACGACGATTGGTCTCGCTGTTGTTCTCGTCGGCGTTCCGTTCGTTCTCGCCGCGAACCTTCCGGGTTTCTTGGTTTCTTCTCTCGAAAAACTTCCTCTCCGCTCCTAAACGCAGCATTATGACGCGGTTTTGGAACTTGCGCAGATGTTCCAGGTGGGAACGGATGTTTCTTTTCCGCGTTCGATGGAGCGCTTTGTTGTTGTTGTTGGTATTGGTGGTGTTCTTTCCTCGTCGTGTCGTCAATCCATCCTCTCTCTCTCGTCCTCGTTTTCGTCGTGACATTTTCGCTCGTCTCCGTGTCGTGGTGTAACAGATTTCTCATGAACTCGTTCTTCTTTTTCTCGACTTTGTTGTTGTTGTCATCTTTCGTGCGCGACGGCGACGACGTAAAGTTGTTCTTCTTCATGTCTCTTTCCAAACAATTAATGCGATGATGGGTTTACGGAACAAAACGTGAGATTGAATGCCGTAAATACGCGTAAATATGCGCCTGTTTTACACACGAATTCTCATATGTGTGATTCTGGAGAGAGAGAAAGGTACTACTCGCGTCGTCGAGTTGTCTTCTCATGTGTGTTCTTCGTTTCCGTCGTCGGTTTTGTCGAGCGTAGTCGCGCTTTCGTTGAGACATTCCCCTACCATGAGAGTTTAGGGTTTATGGTGCTTGTAGTATTAGGGGAATTCGTCGGTGTATTAAAAATTCGTTTTTGTCTCTCTTTGTTTTTCTAAAACATCCATCCGCGTAAAAGTGATTACTCTGTTTCTGTTTCTGTTTCTGATTCTGTTTCTGATTCTGAATCTGTTTCTGAATCTGAATATAACTCTCCGTCCTCGTATCGCCAACCGCGTGGGAGAGGACAATTATTGTCGAGAAGGTATTGTACACATTCGGGGTGTTTGTTCTTGTGAGCGTCTCGTACGGCCTGAGAGTTCCACGGCGCTTTGGCGGTTTCGTGTAAGTACTTCAAACAGTCTAAGTGACCTTTCTCGGCCGCAAACTGACACTCAAATCCGCTATATTGATCATACTTACGCTCAACAAGATATTCGAGTATATGAAGATGACCATTTCCAGCCGCACAATTGGCAGTCGTCCAACCCCAAGGCGCTTTCACTTCTTCGTGTAAGTATTTGAGGCACGCGAGATGACCGTTTTCGGCAGCATTTGCACACGCAAACGCACCGATAGGACACTCATTTGCAACGCAATACTTTACCATTTCCAGATTACCTTGGTTTGCGGCCATATCAATCGTCCTTGAATTCCACTCACACTGTTTCTCCTCTCGTATCCACTTGAGCAACTCGAGTTTATTCGTTTTAGCAACTTGAAAGCAGAACCATGTTTCGTTCCACCAAATTGGCCACAACGATTTCTCCCACGCAACTTCCAAAGTCGATATCGACGACATCTCTTGAACTTTAAACTTCTCTTTCAAATCACCCTTGCGAGATGATCTCTCAATCAACTTTCTCGTTTCACTATTCACTCCATACAAGAATTTCACATCATTCGAATTCAATCTCGGAAGAATGTGATTGAAACAAATATCGTCGTTATTCACGATCAAATCCCACACATCTCTCACCCCAATCCGTCTTTTCTGCGCTCTCGTCGTCATCGCTCCAGAAGACGTGACGACGTTTGTATCAGTATCGCGACAAAACCAACTTCTCTTCTTCGTCTTTCTCTTTCAAAGTCTTTTAAATGCCAATGAGATTTGGTTTTCTTTTTCGTCAAAGAAGAAAAATTGGCGTTTTTTTTATCAGCATAGAGGAAAAAGACAAGACATTTTCTTTACAATTTACGCACTCAAAACACATTAAAGAGATACTCATGAAGCGGAAAGAATCCCCGAGAACAACCCGCTCCGTGTCTTCATCCTCGGAGGAGGAGGAGGAGGAAAACGACCACGCGAACGAGAAGGATGCGACGAGGACGACAACGACGACGACGACGGGTTTGAGTACTCGACGAAGAAGAAATAAGAACAACAACACAAAAACGAGCGAAAGAAGCGCGAACGAATCGAAAGCGACGACGACGGGAAAGTTTCTCTCGCGCTTGCTCGCGGAAGAGAAGGAAAACGAAAGCGAAGACGCTTTGGTAAAGAAACTCGAAAAGGCCACGAGGCGCGCACGTTTTGATGAAAAGAATGACGAAGATGTGAAAGAAATCGGTCGAACGTTCGAAGATGATGATGATGATTGCAAAAATCCCCTAGTAAAAGGAGGAGATATTCGATTCATCGAAGCGTCTGGAAAACGAACGCCGACGGTACGCAGAGTCGAGTGTAAAAAGAAGAAGGAAAAGACAAAGCGACGAGAACACACCACCACCGAGGAAAAGGAGAGGAGGATGCTAGAGGAAGAACTTTCGGGAACGGAGAAGTGTTTGTTTGCGAAACATTACAGCGCGAACGTCTGCGTCAAGGCTCCGTCGAGATGTTGGTTCGAGACGACGGTGGAAAGTTTTCGAGATGAGATTGGAGGGGAGCACGATTACGTAGGGTGGGCGAGGAAAGACGTGGAATTGAGCGAGACGTGCGGGATTGCGGAGTTTTGCACGTCGAATAAAGGGAAGTGTAGTTCGGTGAGAGTGTGGAACGACGATTGGGTGTTTCGAGGCGAAGATCGGGCGTTTGAACGGAAAGAGAAGAGCGACGCGGCGAAGGAGAGAGGGGTGTTTGACTCTTCAAAGGGTTTAAAAGGTGAAGAGAAGGAAAAGAAGAAAGGGAAGAAAACAGGAAAACGATCATCGACGGAGAAGAAACTAACGAAGGAATTCGAAGATAGAAACTACGTACCTTTATACGCCTCGGATACCAATCGAAACGTCTTCGCGGTTGGAAGTATCGTTTTGAGCACGATTGCGTTCGAGATGAAATACGTCGAGTTCCGATATTACGTGGATGGAGTTCTGTATAAAATCGATCGCATCAAACGAGATGCGCGAGAGAAAGACGACGACGAAAACGCGTGGTGGTTTCCAGTTACGAGTCATTCGAGCGAGTTGAACGACGTGACGTTTAATTTTGGGACGTACCCGATGTTTCGAAACGTATCCGAGGAAGCGCGAAAATCGAACGAAGAGTTTCTCGCGCGGGCAAAGAAAATATACGGGGACAATGATGCGACAACAAACAGCGAGCAAGAAGAAAGAGATTTGTTCTCGTGTTTACACTCGCCGTTCACGCGGTCCTCGTTACACGTCGATGTGAGTAGTAACAGCGGCAGCGGCAACAGCAGCGGTAGTGATGAAAATAGTAAAAACGAGGCGTTTCTTGAAGACGAACTTCGTCGGAGTTTTCTCCGCCCGATAAAGAAGCTCATGAGCGCGATATCGACCGGCGATTGTCCAGTGACGAACAAGAAAGATATCCACATTTTGTTCTGGCAGTTGTTGAGGACATATTTCGATTCGTCGTTCCGGATGGACAATTTTTTTTCGTTGTCGCTTTCGGACGATGGTCGCGAGGACAAGATGGACGTCGACGACACTTTAAAATTAAAGTCTGTGTTTACTTCGCCGTGGAAAGTCGACGCGACAAAAGCAAAGCGGGAGTGTTTTGCCTTGTGCCGATTGCTCGTAGCACACGACCCGCACGTCCTGGAATATAACTACGGAAAAGAAGAAGATGAAAAGAGAAACGCGTTACTTCTTTCAAACGATGAGTTTGACGTCTTTTGCGAAATGCTCAAAGACGACGGGAATATAGTCATGGGCTCAAGTATTCGTGGCTCTCGCATGCTCGATTGGTGGTTCCCAAGGTGCTTATTCGAGTGCCTCTCTTTCATGGCTTCCAGAGAAATCTTTTGCGGTATTGAAGAAGATTTGACGTTACCGCACCCGCTCGAAAGAGCGTCGAAACTGTTGCGCGCCACGGAGGAGGAAGGCAACTTTCGAATTTTGAGTCACCAGTCTTGGGGGGCGAATTTTACGAGACTTTTCGCCACTCGCGAGCTCTCTGTTGCGTTGATGAATGCAGCTTTGTCCGTGGACGAAACGAAGCTCGCTGAGGAAAAGCCACCCGCCGTCTACCCCTACGATTCAGACGACGACGACAAAGAAGAAGAAGAACGGCACGCAGAATTTTCGGAGAATCAAAAAACACGTTTGAATCGATTGAAAATATACACCGAAAGACGCGAGCAGTGTAAAGCTGCGTTTGTCTTTGCCGCGATGACGACGAGTTTGCGAAACGTGCCCGAGCGAGCGATAGATCGGAGTGATGTGAATAAAGATGAGTTGCGAGATTTCTCGCGCCACCCGCGTTACCCGGATCTACTGGGCGCTTTCGAAGCTATTAAATGCCCGATTGACTGGGAGGCGACCGAAAATATAACGTCCAACGATGGCAGCACGTTTGATGGGTACGAATACGACAGAGAGATTGAGAAAAGGATGAATCGCCTCCGAAGAAACGATCGTGTCATCGACGATCGCGCCGAGAAGAAATTTGAAAGAAACGACCATTTTACGAGCGACACTATTCAGTCAAATCATTGGATGTCGTGGAAGTGGATGTATGATTCTATCAATACCGGATTCTTTCGCGACCGAACCATAAAAGAACTCTTAGATTACAATTGTACCACGGACATGATCTTCGAGTCACACGGACTTAATTCGAACAAATTCGGCACGACGCCGTTGGATTTTTGGATGCAAGAAACGACCCGGTGGGCGTACGATCGGTACGAGCCGTTCGCGAAGGATCCGCACGCAGCATTGAAAGGTACGCGAGTCGGTCTCGCGGCCAGGCATCTCATCGATACGCTCTCGCGACTCCTCGAAGATGAAGTGGAAGCGTGGATTGAAGACCAATTCACTGTCAGCAAAGCGCTGTTCTATCATTATTACGTCGCGAACCCGTGGCACACGCCCAGAGCCGGGGACCGGTATTGGCGCGATGATGATGAGTTGAATAAACGCCCTAAAAACGGTTCAGAATATTGGTGTTGTCCGATAACTCCGTTACAGCACTACGTTCCCGGATGTTTGAAGCGAAATCGATGGGTGCGTAATTATGATTACCAACGCACGAAACGCGAACGTCGAGCGCACGCGAACATTCAGTACGATTTGACCAGCGGTTTCGATGCGGAGCTTCTGTGCGCGGCGCAATTCGTACCGAAAGGGAATTCCGCCCACTTCTGGGACTGGAATATATTCAGGCACGAAAGTCGAGCGGAGGAGTGGAGTAAAACTCTGTTGTTCGATTATACTAAACAAACCCGGGAAGCGGATGCGATAGCCACGGAGATGACGGAGCACGCGTTTATGACTGGGGGGACGCCACCCGTGGTAGATGGCGCTTTGAACGAAAAAAGTGGCAAGCTTAGTAGAAAAGCCGCGGAAGAATTCGTGAAGAAACGACAGGATTCTTTACCGAAAGAGACTCTTTTTACGCGCTTGCGCTGGTCGCGGTTTCCTTGCGATGGAGTAATGTTGGACCCACCTACTGAAATCAACGCGCACGTCCGCGATAGGTATTCTCACGTCCACGATAAAACCAATCCTCGAAATGAAAACGAATTGTCTTTCAGAGACTTTTTCAAATACAAAGCGGGCGATTCGTTGAGACAGCCGTACAAGAACGCGAGCGAACACATCGCGCAGCTTTTCACTGGGATGAGCCACCTCTCGACGTTTCTGGTGGAACCGGGAGAGACGCGCCCGAGGCGTCAAACTTTTTTACGAGAAGTTGAAGCGCACGATACCACGCGCACGCAATCAAACGTTTTGCGATCCGCGTACGAAGCGATCGTCTCGAATAACGCACACACCGAACGCGCCAGGGTGCGAATTGCCGGCTACTGCGCGAAATTAATAGTCTCTCGTTCGAGAAAGGTCGCGATACCAGCCACTCGTCCTCACCAGGAAGAAGAGTGGAAGAAGCCTTTCGTACCGATGGCATTGGTGTGTTTCATTTTCAACACGTGGAGAGATCACTTCGAGGATGAAAAATATGTGTTCGATCACGATTCCAAATTCGCGTACGTGTTGCAATTATACTGCCATTCGATGGCGTTTGAAAACCCGGGCGCGCGAGACGTGTGTCGCAAGCACATCGAGTTGGCGTTTAAATTTCCTCTGGTTAAAAAATTCGCGTTTCAAACGAGAACTTTCGCGGACAACTTTTTGCAATCGTTCAGCAATTGGTGCAAGTCAGTCGACGCGAGCGATCTTAATAGTTCCAGAGAGGAGGAGATGGAGAAACAAATCTCATTCATGATGCGCGTGCTGTCAAACGTACCGGAAGGATCAAAGAACGCGGGGCCCGAAAGACCGGGATTTTCACCGATTCGCGAGACTCTGATACTGTCGATGCGCAGATATCTGGAATACTTGGCGAAAGATTTAGGGGATTTGAACGAAGGATTGATCGAGTGCATGAGGGTTTTCAAAGACCACCCTGAGCTGATCCCGGGGTACGGTGTCAACCAATTACATCCGAAACACTGGAAAAAGTTCCAAATGCTCTTCGAGCGTATCATCGAGCGTTTGGAGTGCGTCGCGAGACTTCTAACGCGATGTCGCGGAATTCTCGATTCGAGAGATTTCATGTTCGAACCTGGACTGATGGACCAGCTCGCCGAAATCATCGCGTACATCGGCAAGCACTTCCACTTGAAACCCGGCAGAGAAGGCACGGAAAATCCATTTGGAGTATTTGTCAAACATTTGGCCTCTGAACTTGATTTTCAACAAGATGTTAACGGAGTATTATGCGTTGACCCGGGAAGGTTTCTGAATCCAGTGGTTGAGATTCTCTGTCGAATGACAGAAAGTCCTTTACCTGAGGAAGAAGAGAGACATGATTATTACGATCTCTACAGTGGATGTGACTTCTTAAACGTTCGCAACCTTTTTACAAGGGTGCACGGGGAGGATGAAGTCGACGGTCCGATCCGAGATCACGGAGATGATAGGCAACATTTCAAATGCAAAGTCCGAGGTGAATTTTTGGACGCGCTCGTGAGACACGTGACGAGAAAAGATGTCCAGAACCTTTCGTTTTACTTCAATGGCGAATCTCTCAATTTCGGAGGGCATTCCAATTTATTTAAGGGCGTTTTCTTCTATATGTCGCCGTCTTGGTTTATGGATAAAGACGTGCTCTCCGAAGGTACAATAACTGAAGCAACGGTGCATCCAGAAGACGTCATGAAGGACGGAGCACAACAAAAAGGATATTACATAAAAATGCATCTCAACTCTGTCCGATGCGAAAATCGCATCCTCCACGCGGCGGCTGTGAAAGCGTTGCACATGAAATTGAACGATTTAGAAGCTTTAGATGGCAACAAAAACATCCTCCCGGAAATGCTCGATCCAATCACGCACTCCATCATGCTCGACCCAGTTTTTGTGGGCAAAACGGAGAAGACATCTTGCGACTTCTCGACGCTTTCCAGGCACTTTCAAAAATCCGGCAAGCGAACCGATCCGTTCACCGGTTTGCCCGTCGTCGGCGAGATTCGCAGGAACGCGAAGCTGAAAGAACGCATAAAAAAACTCTTACAGAAGGAAAACGCGATGTCGATGATAGGCGACGTGGATGTGGACGTTTTTACCCCCGACGATGCGATGTCGGTTGAGTGGGCACGGGTGAATGAAGATAGAAATACATTCAACGCAGATGATGATGTTCGCTCGATTGGGGATTGGCGCAAAAATTGGCGCTTAGGAAATTACGAGTAGTCTGGTACTTCGTTGATGATCTCTGTGATGTTGTTGTGTTTTTGTTGTTGCAAAAGAATAATGGTAAGTAGTTTACTGTTGCTTGCACTCCTCCTTCGCTTTCGGGTCCAATCCTTTGATCTTCTCCCCGTTTTCGTCTTCGTCGTCGTCGTCTTCTTCGTCGGAGTCGTCGTCTTCTTCGTCGGAGTCACCGTCGATGGATTCGCCGTACTCGGCGTCTTCCTCGCCTTCTTCCTCGTCCTCGTCTTCGTCGTCTTCCAAGTGCAAACCTAAGAAATGATCCACCGCGTTTGGAACCAACGCGGTGGCGATCAAACTCCCGATCGCGTAATCGTTCTCCATTTGCTCTTGCAAATCCTCGACCTCTTCTTCGGTCATGTTTTCTTGTTCGTCCTCGTCCGGGACTTCCGGCGGGTAAAAAAACGTAAAGAAGGATTCGCACGGTTCCGTTTTCGTGATTGGTTTCTGGTTCTTCGCCCCAGGTTTCGGTTTCTTCCTCAACACTTTTACGGTCAAGTTCTTCCCTGGTTTCCAATCGATGTCGTCGCACACGATGTAATTCAACACCGCGTCTTCGCTGTCGTCTTCCATGTGGTATCGCTTCTCGATCGTTTGGTTGGTAAAAAACGCATTCTCTTTGAAGTAAAATCGCAAATAAAACCCAACCATTTCGTCGCCATCTTCGTCTTCGCCTTCCAATTTCCCCGTTTGCACGTCCACCAAAGCGCTCAAACACGCCTCGTCTCTCTCCGAAATCTCCTCGGCCAAATCTTCGATGTTCTTCATCGCGACTAACCAAAAATCCGGCACGCCGCTCGGACTCGCGTCGTCCTTCGGCAACGCCTCGATTTCCTTCTTCAAATCCTCGTCGCAATCCGAGTACTCTTTCTCACCCGTGACGATTTCTTTCCTCGAGTTATATAACGGCGCGTATAACTTCTCGTATTTCTCTTCCAATTGCCTTCGCTCCTCGGAATACTTCTCGAACAACTCGTCTCGTTCGGTTTGTAAGACTTGCAAAGAGAATAATCTCGCACGAATTTTCGGGTGCAATTCCTCCACGTACCCGCTCGATAAACCAACCAAACCGTCCAGTTTCGCTTGCAACGCGCCGATCAGACCCCCGTCGCCGTGGAGTTGCGATAAAGCTTTCACGATCTCTTGTTTGTCCACCGATTCGCCTCCTTCTTTCTTGTTCGCTAAGCGCATCTTTTCCAACGCTTTTTCGATTTCTTTTTGCTGCTGATTTTGCTGCTGCTCTTTTGAAGAACCAGAAGACATTTTTCAAAAAGCGTTCTCTCTCTCTCTCTGTCTCTCTCTCTCTGTGTGTGTGTCTGTGTGTTCTCTCGAGCAAAAAGAATGGTAGTATCACGCGCAAAGAGCGAGATCTGTGACTTGTACTGAGTGTGCTGTATTAGGGAAAAGTGTGAAGATTTCTCTTCCGTGGTTTTTTAAAATTTGAAAAAAAAATGTGTTTAGGGTGCTCACATTTAGGATCTCTCATTGAGAGCATGTATGTAAACCAGGACTGTGAAGGATCTAATGTTGAGTGCGCATGTGGTATTTCAAACTATGAGATTGAGTAAAACGTCTCTCGCACACGTCACATTCATACGGTTTCTCTTTCGTGTGAATACGCATGTGGTCTCTCAAATGATCAGCTCGACTAAAACGCTTCTCGCACACATCGCATTCATACGGTTTCTCGTTCGTGTGAATACGCATGTGTTTTTTCAAATTACTAGAATTACGAAACTTCATCTCGCACACATCACATTCATACGGTTTCTCGTTCGTGTGAATACGCATGTGTTTTTGCAAAGTATCAGAGTGACGAAAACGCTTCTCGCACACATCACATTCGTACGGTTTTTCGTTCGTGTGAATACGCATGTGGCTTTTCAAAGTATCAGCTCGACTAAATCTCTTCTCGCACACATCGCATTCATGCGGTCTCTCTTTCGTGTGAATACGCATGTGGCTTTGGAAACTACCAGATTCACGAAAACGCTTCTCACACACATCGCATTTATACGGTCTCTCGTTCGTGTGAATACGCATATGTCTCGCCAACTTGGATGGTGTTACAAACACCTTCTCGCAAACATCGCACTCGTGTTGCCCTCTCTTTCTCTTCCCTCCTTTCGTCGTCGTCGTCTTGTCTTTTCGTATCTCATTGCGCTGCTCATCATCGGGTATCCGCAAACACAACAACACCGGTCCTCGTGCTCCTCCCTCTCCCTCTCCCACGCTCTCCTCATCCGCAGCACTCGCAACCACCACCGTCTTCGCGTTTTCCGCTCGTTTCGGATGTTTATTCTTTCGTCTCGAGGACATTATATTTGCGTGATGCGAGGGAAACAAAAGTACGTCTTTTCCCCGCTTTTTTGTGATGAAATTCGTCATTAAATATGAATTATTGCATTCGATGTTGCCCCTCCTTTAGCTACTCCTCCGTCCTCGCAACT
>Ga0255752_10001752_pt1 | contig 24913 bp, 34 predicted proteins | sample 011ome_25_FD_179952 | JGI IMG/M metagenome (GOLD analysis project Ga0255752, IMG submission 179952) | Coastal salt marsh microbial communities from the Groves Creek Marsh, Skidaway Island, Georgia - 011512CT metaG (version 2) | ecosystem: Environmental > Aquatic > Marine > Intertidal zone >... | reverse complement strand
AGAGGTAAATATGTACAGATATAAAGTTTCAGTAACCCGCGTTGTCGATGGTGACACCGTTGATGTTGATATCGATTTAGGTTTCGGTATGACATACAAAAAACAAAGAGTCAGAATGAAAGGTATCGACACACCAGAGTCAAGAACTAGAGATTTAGAAGAAAAGAAATTCGGACTAGCTTCAAAAGAATTTTTAAAAGAACAATTAAAAGATCAAGAAATAGAATTAGTATCTCATGACAAAGGTAAGTTCGGTAGAATACTTGGAGAACTATTTGTTGGAAGTAGTACTTACAGTATCAATAGAATAATGATTGATAATCATCATGCAGTACCATACGATGGTCAGTCAAAAGAAGATATCGAAGCAAATCATTTAAAGAATCGTACGCACTTGACAGAATCAGGTTTGGTAGTATAATAGTAATATGACTGAAATTAGTTGGTTGTTCTTATCGTTTCATCTAGTAACTTGGGTGATGTTAATATTAATATTCATTGAGTTGCAGTCATGGAAAAGAGAAATTAGAGAACATATCGATTACGATAATAGTTTGAAAGCTCTCAGGAGAAGAACAAGAAATAAATAATGAGGATAATATAGTATGAGTTATTTGAAAAACTTAATTAAAACAACGGGTAATGAGTTTGCTTCTATTGTAGAAGAAGGTGTACAAGCAGCTGATGTTAGTGGATACATTGACACAGGTTCTTATATATTTAATGCTCTTTTATCAGGTTCAATATATGATGGGTTACCTAATAATAAGATCACAGCACTAGCAGGTGAATCAGCAACAGGTAAAACATTCTTCGCACTTGGAATGTGTAAACAATTCTTAAATGATAATCCAGATTCAGCGGTTATCTATTTTGAATCAGAAAGTGCAATCACGAAAGACATGATCGAAGAAAGAGGTATCGATTCCTCTAGAATCGTTATTGTTCCTGTAACAACAGTTCAAGAATTTAGAACTCAATCTATAAAAATTCTAGATCAATATATCAAAGATAAAACAGAAATGAAAATGTTATTTGTTTTAGATTCACTTGGTATGTTATCAACAACTAAAGAGATTGAAGATACAGCTGCAGGTGCAGAGACTAGAGATATGACAAGAGCACAATTAGTCAAAGCAGCTTTCAGAGTTCTAACTCTTAAACTTGGTAAAGCAGGAGTACCATTAATCGTAACAAATCACACTTATGATGAAATGGGTTTATTCGCTAAGAAAGTTATGGGTGGTGGTAGTGGTCTTAAATACGCTGCATCATCAATTATCTTTTTATCAAAGAAAAAAGAGAAAGACGGAAAAGATGTTATCGGTAATATTATTCATTGTAAGAATGAGAAGTCTAGACTTACAATAGAAAATAAAATGGTAGATGTTATACTAAAATATGATTCAGGTTTAGATAGACATTATGGTCTATTAGACTTAGCAGTGAAGTATGGTATCTTCAAACAATCATCTACACGAATTGAGTTACCTGATGGTACAACACAATTTGGTAAAACAATTAACAACAATCCAGAGAAGTATTTCACACCAGAAGTACTTGATCAAATTAACGAAGTAGCGAAACAAGAATTTTTATATGGCAACGCGATTAGAACAGACGATTCTCAAGAATCTGATACAGAATGAAGAATTTACTAGAAAGACTTTACCTTACATAAAATCAGAATTTTTTTCTGAAAGGGACGAAGAATTTTTATTCAAACAAATTCGTGAGTACTTTCTAAAGTATCAAACTTCACCAACACCAGAAGCACTTATCATTGACATTGATGAAAAAGATGATGTTGATCAACAACTATTGTCTGATACAATGGTGTTAATCAGAGATATCAAAGAAGATAATTCTGAAACACCTGATGAATGGTTGATCGATTCTACAGAGAAATGGTGTAAAGACAGAGCAGTTTACAATGGTGTAATGAATTCTATTGCAATCATTCAAGATAAACAAGGACATCAAGGTGAGATACCTGATATTCTAAGAGAAGCTTTGTCTGTATCTTTCGATTCAAATATTGGTCATGACTTTATAGAAGATTGGGATTCTAGATATGACTTCATGCACAGAGAAGAAGAAAGAATACCATTTGATTTAGAACTTATGAATAAGATCAGTAAAGGTGGTCTTCCAAATAAGACATTGAATATTGTCATGGCAGGTACGGGTGTTGGTAAATCATTATTCATGTGTCATTGTGCATCATCATCTTTGATTCAAGGTAAGAATGTATTATACATTACTATGGAAATGGCAGAAGAAAAGATCGCTGAAAGAATTGATGCGAATCTACTTGATATATCTTTGAATGAATTACAAGACTTACCAAAGTTGATGTATGAGAAAAAGATCACTAGAATTAGAGAGAAGACAAAAGGTAAATTGATCATTAAAGAATATCCAACAGCAACAGCACATAGTGGTCACATTAGACATCTACTTCAAGAATTAGATTTAAAAAGAGATTTCAAACCAGACATTATATTCATTGACTATTTGAATATCTGTAGTTCATTCAGAGTAAGACCTGGTAGTAATGTGAATACTTATTCATATATTAAGTCTATTGCAGAAGAACTTAGAGGACTAGCAGTTGAATTTGATGTACCAATTATGTCTGCAACACAAACTAATAGAACAGGTTTTGTATCTACAGATGTAGGTCTTGAAGATACTTCTGAATCATTTGGTTTACCAGCAACTGCAGACTTTATGTTTGCTTTGATATCTACAGAAGAAATGCAAGAACTTGATCAAGTAATGGTCAAACAGTTAAAGAATCGATATAATGATCCGACTTATCATAAGAGGTTTGTATTGGGTGTTGATAGGGCAAAAATGAGATTGTATGATTGTGAACAATCAGCACAAGATGAATTAGTTGATATAGGTCCTGTTATGGATAATACATCAACAGGTAAAAGAATATCTTCTGAAAATACAAAAGATTTAAATTTTGATTAGTATGTGGGAATTTAGACATTTAAAGATGCCAGACTTGATACCGCAGGTACCTTTTTTGTATAATAATAGTATGAAAAAAGATATGAAAATAAGACAAATATTCTTAGATATGGACGGTGTTTTAGCTGATTTTGAGTCTAAAATAGCAGAAATGTTAGGTGAAAAGGTTTGGAATAACGATGCTGGTCATAAAGTGTATGACGAACATAAGAGAGAATTGACTTCTAAGCATATGTTTAGAAAGATGGATCCTCTTCCAGATGCTTGGAAATTGACTGATTGGTGTCTAAATTCTGGTATTCATACTGAAATATTAACTGCAGCAGGTACTGTTAACAGAGAACTTGTTGTAAGAGATAAGATCGAATGGATAAGAGAACATATAAATCCTTATTGGACAGTTATACCTACATTCAAAGGTAGTCAGAAAGCAGCTTTCGCTCATAAGAAAGCAGTATTGATTGACGACAGAGATAAAAATATCGATTGTTGGGTAGAAGCAGGTGGTATAGGAATACTACATACTACTGCAGACGATACAATCAGACAGTTAAATGAAATCATCAACTCAGACTAAAACAATTAAAGACAAGGGGATTATTAAAGGTAAACCTCTTGTCGATTTATTGGTAGAGAAAACTGAAATAAAAAAAGAACTCATTCAGTTGAAAAAGACACATCAAAACGAGGATAGACAACTAGAATTGATCGACCAGATCACAAAGATCGAAAAGTTCCTCAGTAAGCACAGAATTCAAAAATAGTATTAACATAAATACTGTTTATGAAATCATTTGCAGAAATAATCCAAGAAGAATCAAAAGAAAGTAAGTTAGACAAACTAGGTCATAGTGTAAAGCTATCAGCTGATAGATTAAAACAACTTAAAAAAGATTATTCAGAATTCAAACATATCAATCTAGAAGATTGGCAACAATATCCTTTTCCTAAAAATTCATCTGAAAAGACTAAGAAAGAAATACAACATCTTATTTCTCTTGGTCAGTTTAGAACTCAATGGGAAGATGAAATGGTTGAATATGACATCAAAGTTATTAGACCATTCAAAGAATACTTAGATGAATATGGTATTGAAGTAGATTTCACACGAATAAAATCATTACGAGATCAATCGAATCCTATTATACTAGCACTCAAAAGACATTACAATAGACCTAGACCAAAAGCATTAGCAAAAGAGTTAGGTCTACCATTAAATACATTCCCACTTAAAACAGCAGGTACACCTTCATATCCTTCGGGACATGCTACTCAAGGTAGATTAGTATCATTATTAGTTGCTGATGAAGCACCATTAGAACATAGAAAGAACATTCTAGATATAGGTAAAAGGATTGGTCATAGTAGACAAATAGCAGGTGCTCATTATCCTACTGATACAGAATTTGGTATCAGATTAGCTGATCATCTATATGATCTATCTAAAAAAGGTATGGAACCTGATCTAAAATTAGAATCATTCGAACTCAAAGAAGAAGATGTATTCATATCAATTAATGATACATTACCAAAGTCACCTACAGCCAGAACACAAATTTATGAGGGTTGTGCAATTGTTGAAGGTATGGGTAAAGGGTTGTCGATACTATCACATCAAGAATTTTCACCAATATGTAAATCTTGGATAGAAGAATTTACATCTAATGTTGATAATGGTGAGAAAATAATGTTAGACTACTGTAAAGAATTAGGTGGTTCAATGAGACAACTAGGATCTTTTAAAGATTTTATTCATAATAGTGTTGGTGATTATTATGATAACGCACCTGAAATATTTGAAGTACCAAATCCAGATAAAGTAAATACTGCAGATGCTGTGATGATATCAAAAGGTACTAGATCAGATTTATTCAGAATAATGAAAGAAATGAAAGGTCTAGATTTACAAGCACAACATAGAAGAATAAAAACAGATACTAAAAGTAAAATAACTTTATTAGATTCTAATGATAAATCGGTTGTAGAATTTTATCAAGTATCATTAAAAAAAGATGCTAAAGTCGGAGCAGCTAGAATTGGTAAAGTCGGTATGTTTGCTAATGCTAGATTTATGACAGGTATAGCTGGTAATATGCCTACTAAAATTCAAACAATTCAACAGAATCATTTAGAATGGGATACTGAAGCTGAACTTATTTCAGAAGGTATAAGTGATATATTTAATAAAGGAACTGCTGTTCTAGCTAAGTTGGGTGCTAAAGTATCTAAAGGTGTAGACTTTTTATACAAGAAAATAAAAGGTGTTTTCTCAAAACTTGCTAAGTCAGCAAATCAAGCAGCAAAATCATTTACTGATAAACAAGTTAAATCAAATAAAATTGGTAAATCTGCTAATTCAATAGTCAAAGAATTACAATCACAAGGTGGTGTCATAACAGAAGGTACTAGAACTATTAAAGCTAATAAACCTTTAGTTAGAGAAATCAAAGCATTTAATAAAGCTATGACAGGTGATCCAATCAATAAACTACATCAAGAAAACAAAAAACTCATTAAAAAACTAAACTCTCAATTTGCTGTAAAAGATAGACCAATAGAACCTATAGTTGTGATTGAGGGTGGTGATGTCAAAATATCATCAAGTGATCTTAAAAAATTAAGAGAACTAGATTCTGTAAAAGAAGGTGATGAAGTTGTATTAGGTTTAGGCACATCAATGGATACTGTATTCAAATTGACTTCTAATTGGTCTGGTATGAATTATATCAAAGGTATATTAAAATATGTAGAAAGTAAAATGAGTAGTTATGAAAATTTATCTACATCATTGTTTGCATTAGCAGCTGAATTTGAAGGTGAAGCAAGATTCGGTAACACAGCTTTACCTCTAGTAATTGTGTATGGTGGTAACAAACTAAAACACATGGGTACAAGAGATGATTTTGAAAAGAAAAAAGTAGAAGACTTAGCAAAGATCGGTAAAGAGTATAATGATTTTCCTGTATTAGTCATTAAGATAATGAAAGTATCAGGTAAAGAGTATAATAGTATCAATGTATTATTAGTCGAAAGTCTAGATGGTATGCCACCTGAACCACAATGGAATGTTGTAGGTATTGCTACAAGTTCTGGATCGGGTTTCGCTACCAAGTTTGAAATAAATACTACAACTAAGAATTGGAAAGGTTCATTGAAGTAATGGAATATCTAACAGAAGCAGCAGGTAAAAATTTACATTTAGAACATCTAGAAGATGAAATTCTAAATTTTGGTATTGCTGGTGGTCGAAGTGCAATAGAGTTTCTTCAATCATTAAGAGATATGTTTGCTGGTGGTGGTAAATCTAAACTAAATGTTACAGTCAAGTGGGACGGAGCTCCAGCAGTGTTTGCTGGTCCTCATCCTGAGACAGGTAAATTCTTTGTAGCTAAGAAAGCTTTGTTTAGAAAAACTCAAGATCCACAACCTTATTATCATACATACGAAGATATCGATGCAGATACTGATGGTGAGTTAAACAAAAAGATGAAAGTCTGTTTAGATGAATTCAGTAAATTGGGTATGAAAGAAATACTTCAAGGTGATTTAATGTTTACAGACGATTTATCAACAATGACAATCGATGGTGTTAAACACATTACATTTCAACCAAATACTATTTTGTATGCTGTACCATCTGATTCAGAGATTGGTAGACAAATAAAAAAAGCTAAAGTGGGTATTGTATGGCATACAACATATAAAGGTAATACAATACAAGATTTAAAAGCATCGTTTGGAGCTAAGTTACCGGGTTCATCATCTACTGTATGGCAAGATGATGCAACATATAGAGATGTAACAGGAGCAGCTACATTTACAGCAAAAGATACTGTAAAAGTTACAAAATTATTGTCAGGTGCAGGTAAACAATTTCATAGAATAAACTCAGGTAAATTCAATAAGTTTTTAAAATGGCAAGATAGTTTAGGTACATCAGCTGCTGGAGCTGGGTTCAAAACTTATCTAAATACATATACAAGAGAAGGAAAAAAATTACCGAAAGGTAAAGATGCTGTAAAAGGATATCTAGTTCACTTTCAAAATTGGTGGAAGAAGAACAAATCAGATAGTCCTGTACAACAATCTAAGTTAAGAGAACATATAAGAGTGATCAATAGTTCACTTAAAACATTAGAACAAGTCGTAGATTTTATGAGATTTTTGATTGAAGCAAAGTTAATGATTGTTAAGAAAATGGACCAAGCAAAGGGTCTAGCAAAGACATTCGTTAAAGTTGATAATGGACTTAAAGTAGTAGCACCAGAAGGTTATGTTGCTATTGACAGAACAGGTGAAGCTGTTAAAATTGTAGACAAAATGGAATTCAGTTTTAATAACTTTACTGTAGCTAAAAACTGGGACAAGTAATGAAAGAGAGAAAACAACCACAAGACCCACAAGTAAAAGACGAACCTGGGACACAACCTAAAAAGTATTACAAAGGATTGAGTAAGAAAGAAAAAGAAGCTAGAGCAAAACACTTTGCTAAAGGTAGTACTAAACCTGCTCCTGGTGATGATGATGCTAAGACTAAACCAAGTAAACATACTTTGAAGTTTAAAAAGATGTTTGGTGAAAGTAATCCAGACAAAGCATTATCAAATAAAGCTAAGAAGTCAGGTATGCCATTGGGTGTATTAAAACAAGTATATAAAAGAGGTGTCAAAGCATGGCAAACAGGACATAGACCAGGAACTACAGCTGTCCAATGGGGATTGGCTAGAGTAAATTCTTTTATTACAAAAGGTAAAGGTACTTGGGGTAAAGCCGATAGTGACTTAGCAGCTAAAGTCAGAGGAGAAGCTGTATCACCAGCACAACAAGCAGCAATAGCTATTGCTAAAAAGAAATCTGGTAAGTATGATAAAGACGGTAAAAGAAAAGCTGAAAGTCTTTGGGATAATATCAGAAAGAAAAGAGAAAGAATTAAAAGAGGTTCTGGTGAGAAAATGAATCCAAAAGGTGCAGTATCACAAAAAGCTTTTGACAAAGCAGTAGCGTTTAGTGACAGTCCAAAAGCTGATGCAGCTAGAAGAAGAAAGAACAAAATGAAAGGAAAAGCTAAAAAATGAAATCATTTCTAGAACATATAGATTACGGTAAATTTGAAGGTAAGTATGTACCTTTAGAAAGACCTATGATTGAAGTTACAGAAGATGATAACAAAGAAATCAACAAACCAAAAAGAGGTGGTGCTAAGAAATTTTATGTCTATGTAAAAGATGGAGACAAAGTAAAAAAAGTATCATTCGGTGCTAAAGATGGTGGGTCTAATTTGTCAGTAAAATTAAAAGACCCAGCACGAAGAAAAGCTTTTGCCGACAGACATAATTGTGATACAGCAAACGATAAAACAACACCAAGATATTGGAGTTGTAGATTACCATACTATGCAAAAGATTTGGGGTTAACTGGTGGTGGAAATTTCTTCTGGTAAACCATATGTTGATGAGGGTGAGATAAGAACATTCTCAAAAGATGTTGCAGATCAAGAGTTGATTTGGCATCGTGATTTAGAACATAGAAAAGTAACAGTATTAGAAGGTGAGGGTTGGCAATTTCAGTTTAATGGTAATTTACCTTTTGAACTGAAAAATGATTATAAATTTGAGATACCAATGGGTATGTATCATAGAATAATTAGAGGTAAAACAGATTTAGTCTTACGAATAGAAAGATCATGAAAAAATTTAAAGACATAACAGAAGCTAGAAGTAAAGGAGTAACATTTACTTTTGGTCGTTTTAATCCACCGACAGTTGGACACATGAAACTTGCAAAGAAAATGAAATCAGTTTCATCAGGTGATGATGTAATGATATTCACATCACATACTACAGACAAGAAAAAGAATCCTTTGACAAATAGTCAGATTCGTAAGTTTATGAATCCAATGTTACCAAGAGGTGTAGAAGTTGCTAAGTCAGATTCAAAAACAGTATTTGATGTAGTATCGGATTTACATGATAAAGGATATACAAGTGTTAAAATGGTTGTCGGTTCAGATAGAATTAGAGAATTTGATTCATTACTTAAAAAGTATAACGGTGTCAAAGCTAGACATGGTTACTATAAATTTGATAAAATTGATGTAGTATCAGCAGGTGAAAGAGATCCTGATGCTGCTGGTGATGTTGGTATGTCTGCATCTAAAATGAGACAGTTTGTTTCATTAGGTCAAGAACAAGAATTTATTGATGCACTACCAAAAAACTATAGACTCGGTAAACAATTATACAAAGCTGTACAAAAAGGTATGGGTATAAGAGAAGATTTTGAAGACTTTATGTATGAAGTCTATAATGGAGAATGGGGTACAGATAAAGGTAGAGAGTATGCTCAGAAAGCTACACCAGGTCAAAATGTCGTATCTTATGTGAAAAAAATAAAAGAAGCTGAAGACTTACCAAAAGAAGTTTTATTGTACAAAGAAAAAATGTACAAAGAATTAAAAAAAGAAAGAGATGATTTTGTTAAACGATATGGTGACAAAGCAGATGAAATCATGCATGGAGTAGCTATGAATATGGCTAAAAAGAAATATGGAATCGATTCTTAATTATAAAGAAGAAGACTTAGTATTAGATTTAGATGAAGGTGTCAATGACCCTGGTATCTTCAAAGCAGTTGTATTAGCTGGAGGTCCTGGTAGTGGTAAATCTTATGTTGCTAAAAAACTAGGTCTAAAGACATTAGGATTACTGGTAGTAAACTCAGATAGTTTCTTTGAACTGTTAATGAAAAAGAAAGGTCTTTCATTAAAGATGCCTTCTAATGAAACAGAAGAAAGAGAAGCAGCTAGAATGGCAGCTAAGGCTTTGACTAGTAGAAGATTAAGTACATTAATTGATGGTAGAATGGGTATTATTATTGATTCAACATCTGGTGATCAAGCTAAGACAGCTAAAATTATAAAAAGATTACAGACAGTAGGATATGATGTTAAAGTAATATTCATAGAAACAAATTTAGAAGTAGCTCTCATGAGAAATAATGAAAGAGCTAGAACGATACCACCAAGGATAGTTGAAGTCTCTTGGAAAGCAGCTCAGAAAGTTAAATCAACTCTCAGAAAATTAGTAGGTAATAGAGATTATCATGAGATAGAAAACAATGGCGGTAATATAGATATTTCTGTAGCAGGTAAATTAACAGTATGGTCAAGAAAATTAAATTCATCAGCTTTAGAATGGATTGAATCTATAAAAAGAGGTATGGATTCAAGTGTAAATGAAGACATAAATATTAGTATAATGGACTCATTTAAAGAATTTATAGAAATGCAAGAGGCATTAACAATGCAACAAAGACTTGCTAGAGGTCGTGTAGCTAAAAGAACAGCTAAGAAAAGAGCTAGAGCAGCTGCTAAGAAAAAAATGAGAATGAAAGGACCTGATGATATGTTGAAAAAAGCTGGTATGATGGCCAGAAATAAATTAGCTATGAAATTATCAGGTGGTATTCCATTGAGTCAGTTAACAATATCACAAAAAGTTCAACTTGGTAAAAAATTAGACAAGAAGAAAGCAGCAATAGCTAAGTTGACAAAGAAACTTCTACCCAAAGCAAAGAAAGCTGAGAGAGATAGAATAGGTGCAATCAGATCAGGTAATAATAAATGACAATACCAACAAGTAACATAGGTTTCAGTACAATAGCTACAGAAGTAGGATTAGCTAATAGTAATTTAAGTCTTTCAGATTTATGTAGAAAACAAATAATACTAGACCCAGCGAACAGTAGACAGACATATACATTGACTGATAATTTAACTCTAACTACAGCTGATGCTACTGTTGCTGATAATATGAACTTAGCATCAGGACCTGATGAAGTAAGTGAATTTAAATCTTTCGGACAAGACGGTATTCAATTTAGTTCGGCAAGTAGTCTTAGATATACAGAAGTTGAATCATATCAACATCAAACAAGTGTTTCAGGTGCTTGTCAAGTACCTTTGTTAACTTCAGTTAGAGTTTGGGTTCAGAGAAGTGGTAATGACCTTGTATTCTATGCTGACGAAGGTTCACATGGAAGTATAAATTATCATTACAGAGAAGGCACTTCTGTTAGTGGTACTCAAGAATTAGCTAGACTAGCTGGTGTAGGTACAGGTGCTACTGCTGTTTCACAAAATATTACATCTATATACAGTATTGGTGCAGGTGGTATCACTGGTGCTGTAGCATTTAACACTACAGGATTATCTGGTACATCTGGTAACACATCAAGTACGAGTACAAAAATTGGATATAATTATTATGGTAGTTTTATGGGTGAGTGTATACCAAATGGTGCTGATCTTGTAAAAGTGTGGCGTCATGGGTTTAATATTACACCTGTAGGTAAGAGAGTTAGAACAATTAATTTTTATACAGCCATTAAATCTCTTATGACTACTAATATAAATGAGTGTTGTTAAGGATAATATATGTTAATAATAAGACATAAAGAAACAATTTTAAGAAACGCTATGGATGAAGCGTACGCTATAGACATAGATATTGAATGTTACAAAGAACCAATAGCTATGAAAGATAGATTCGTTAGAGAAAACTTTGATGATGCTGAACCAACAATAAATGTTAAAGAATATGATTGGGACAATTCACAAAAATTAGGATCACAAAAACATCAATTTTTAATACCAGAAAATAAACAAACAGACACATTTCCAACAGCTAATAGAGAAACAAACACAGCTTATGACTCTTTAATATGGGAATGGAGAACATTATATCAACAAGATAGTGATGTTTTAAGAATAGAACAAGAATTAATGGACGAACACCGAGAACATGATGGTGTTCAAGAGTAGAGAATTATAAATACATAAATACATTATAATTAGGAGATAAAAACCATGGGACCTTGGAAACCAATTACAACTGAAGCAGCACTAGGTACAAATACAGGTGCAGCATCTAATATTGGGTCAAGCAGATATGTTAGACTGTTTAATACAGCAGCTGTAGGCACAGAACATTTAGTAACATTAGAACAATCTGGTGGTACTGATATAGGTACATTCACACTTGATGGTCAACAAGAAGCCATCATTCAGAAAGACCCTTCCGATAAATTATTCGCAGCAAACGCAGCTGTTATGGCTGTTGGTGTAGCAATCAACTCAAACTAATAAAATGAAAGATACAACAGTAGTCACGGACTTCAAAGACCTGAGAAAGGCAATCGAAGAAGTAACAAAAAAACAACCTGCTAAATCTAGATACAAACAGCAGGCTGAGAAAATGGGTTATACAAAAGACAAAGCTGTTGTAGCAGAACAAAAATTATCAGAAGCTTCAGCTTTAGATGGTATAAAAGATATCGTTAAAACTAAAGGTGCTAAGAAAGTCAATGGTGTAATGGTTGATATGTTTACTGCTAGTGTCATAACACAAGCATATGATAAAGTAAACGATGCTAATAAGAAGAAAATGGAAAAAGCTAATGTTCAGACATTAGTTAAACTAGCACAAAAAGTCATGGGTATGAAAGAAGAAACTAATCATGACCTCAATGAAGAAGTAGAAAATCTTCAAGAAGGCACATGGGCTATACCCGATTCATATAAGAAACTGTATAATCTACAAGTAGGTTTCTTACAGATGCCATCAAAACCAACTCCAAATAATGCCAAGAGAATGGCTAAAAATATATACAATATATTTGGTGATGATGGTTTCTTTGATGACTTACTAAGAGTAGAAAAAGGAATGGACGGTGCTGAAACAGACGATTTAAGAAATTTAATAGTTAAACATTTAGAACCTTGGGGTCTTAAATTTAAGAAAGGTGCTAAATATCAAATTACACATGCACCAGAGAAGTGGATAGACAATATGACAGCTAATCCAGCTGAGTCTGCTAAGAAAAGAAAATCAGGTAATCTTAAACCAAGAGGTCTTGGTAGGTCAATGAAAGTAAATCTAATGGCTGACAAATTAGATCCTGTCGGTAAAGCTGATGCTGATATCGACAATGACGGTGATGTAGATTCTTCTGATAAGTATCTCAAGAAAAGACGAGCAGCTATCTCTAAAGCTATGAAAGAAGATTCAGAGTTAGAGAAAAAACCAGCTTCAGAACTAACACCAAGAGAAAAAGACGAACTCAGAAGAAAGAAAATGAGAGATGCTGAGAGAGCTAGAAATGTCGCTGCTATGGATGCTGCTAAGAAAAAAGCACAATCAGATAAAGAACAAGAAAGAAGAAAGAAAGAACGAGAAAGAAACTTATCGATTGGAAAAAGTGGTGAAACATTCAGAGATAGACAAAAAAGATTAGGTAAATCTCAAACAGAACAATTACAATCAGCTAAAGAATCAGCACAGAGATCACCATTCAAATTAAAGTCTCAAGCATATCCAAAAGCATTAGGTATCGAGACAGAAGGTTTTGGTGTAAGACACGCTACTAGAGAAGATATAGTAGAAGCATGTGATTCTTTCGGTATGATTACTGATCAAGAATTACAAATAGAACAATTACAAAAAACACTAGGTAAAAATGGTTTCTTGACATATAATATATCAGAACTAAATGATGTATTTGATGAAAGAGAAACAGAAAGAATGATTTTAGCATTAGAGTCAGTTGTAGAAGATGAACCGTTGGATCCTATTGTTTACACTAGATCACAAATAGACGAAGCGTTAGAAACAGAATTAGAAATAGAATTTGTAAAACCTGATGGTATGAAAGCTGTAGGTCCAATTCTAAAAATGTGTGAAAACACCTATAATGTAAAAGATAAACACACGGGTAAGTCATTCACATTTAAATATGAAGATGAGGATGATATGAAAACATTCAGACAAATTACAGAAGCAAAATTTCCAAAGAAACTAGTTAGAATGGCTGGTGGTATAGCATTCGATAAAAGATATGTTGGTGGTAACTATACAGGTGCTGTCAAAGCTATCGAAAAGATCAAAAAAGGATTATCAGATGATCCAGAAGTAAAAAGAATGTTGAGATTAGCTAATGAAGCATTCAATAATGAGTTTTACAAAGCGTTATCTGAAAAAGAGAAAACAGAATATCAAAAATTCTTTCAATCAGTACTCAAAAAGTTCGGTGTAAAATCACCAGCTGAGTTATCAGGTGATAAAGAAAAAGAATTTTATAATTACATAGACAAAAACTGGTCTGGTAAAACTGAAACAGATGAATGGATTTCTCAAGATGGTGCTAGAAGACGAGTTAAAGAAGGTGATAAGAGAAAATCAAAAGACGAAGAACTTAATCCTTCAAAAACAAAAATAGATGGTAGAAGAACTAACTTTCGTGAGAAAATGAGAAAGTTGGGTTACATCAAGGCAAAATAGGGAGAATAATATGAGTTGGACAACACCTGGACAAGGTTATTTTATAACTGAAACATCACAACTTGAAAAGGATCTTAAAAAGTTGAAAAGAGATGATGAAATAGCACAGATGGATATTGTGTTTTCAGATGAAAAAGAAGCGAAAAGAATGCTTCCAATAGCTAAAAGTTTAACAAGAAGAGCTGGTGGAGGAAATACAGCTCGGTATTATAAGGACCCAAAATATGGTCCAATAATATCTATAGGGCATCAGAATGATGTAGAAGTAGCTGGTGAATTTATAGAAATGAATAAAGTAGCTATGGAAATTGCTAAAAAGACAAAAGATAAAAAAGCAAGAGCACAAGATGTTCAGTTAGATTGGGATGCTGATTACGCATCACCTTTTAGACCTGGGACTTGGGCGTATCCGGCAAAATAATGATTAATGAAGGTAGGAGAGCACCAGATTTGGGAATGCCTACACAAGCAGGTAATAATCTTCTATACAAATTAACCAGACAAGCTAAGTCTGAAAAAGAATTACTTAGCATGATTGATAAATTAGCACTCAAAATGGGTGGTAAATACAAAGATGCTAAGGATGAACTAATAACTAGAGCGGCTGTAGATGCTTTTAATAACCGAGGTAACAAAGGTGAACAAGGTACAGCTGATCGAAATGTTTTTGTTCAAATTAAAGGTGCTGCTGACCTAAGGGGAGGCAGTGAAATTAAATTAGATGATAAGAGTAAAGTGAAGATATCTAAAAAAGATGCTGAACGAATACTCAAAAACTTAGAAAGAGTCAAACCAGCTCAGCGTGGACAAGTACAAAAGGCCATGCAGAAGGATAAAAAGACCTTTCAAAAGTATGTAAAGATTCTAAATGTATAAATACATATAGAGTTAAATTTATTTAAACGAGGAAAATACAATGCCACTATGGGGAGCAACAGACGCAGACGAGTCAAAACCTAAACATTTGACTACTGCACAAAAGAAAGAAGTCTACGCTACAGATAAAGGTTGGACAGTTGAAGCAGGTTCTACAATGTCTGGTAATGGGAATACAAGTGCCACACCAGAAGTTTTAGTGGCCATTGGTTCATTGACAACATCTATCGGTTCAGCAGACATAACAGAAATCGAATGGATCACAACAGCTGCAGATAAATCTGATGGATTTACTTTATCAGTAAGAGCTAGATTTAACGAAGCAGTTGATGTTGATACAGGAAGTGGAACACCTTACTTAGCAGTAACTAACGGAAACGAAGGTTCTGGTACAGGTCGTGGACCACACAACTTAGCATACGCTTCAGGTACAGGTACTAATGAACTTGTATTCTCACTAGCGATAGCAGCAGATGATGCAGCTACAAATGCTGATGATGTATTAACAATCGGTGCTAATGCAATGAACTTGAACTCTGGTACTATTAAAGATGCTGGAACTTCAACAAATGCTACTATTACTAATAGTTCAGCTATTGGAACAGCAGCTGGTTCATTAACAGTTACAGCATAATTAGGATAATATAATGAAATCTTTTAGAACATTTGTAAAAGAAAGTAATGGGTCTGGAGGGATATCAACTGATATCCCAGCAGATTTTCATAGACTTGATCAAGAAGATGTAAAGACAAGAGTGAATGCGTGGTTAGAAGGTTGTTCTAATCAAGAATTTATGAGTGTTGAAGCAGCTTTAACTCAACTAGCAGGAAAAGTACAACAATTAGGACTTACATTCGAAACTAGACCAGAAATTTCAGGCAGTGAAGGTTCACTTACACTACCTGTTTCACAATTTGGAGAAAAAATGGATCCAGCTGAAACTCATGTTTTAGTACCAACTATACCAGAAGACTTGTCAATGAAAATTGATTACATGACAAGTGGTCATGGTAGTTTTAAGATCCAAGCTCAGTTGAACTAGTTTTTGTAAGTACTATATACTTACATGATGAATATATTTGAAGAACTCAACGAGGAGAACTTTACTCTTTTCGCGATAAGACACTATAACAATCCACAATGTACTTCTACAGAAGAATTCTATGAAGACATAAGACGATTTAGGTATCTAAAAAGACTTTTAAAAAGATATCTAAAGTCAGGTGAGTTGAGAGAAAGACTGATTCTGAATCATCTTATCGTGTTGAGTAATCTTTTTGGTGTAGATAACACAATTAGAATGTTAGAGTTCAAACTTGAAGATGAGTTTTGGCCGACACTAAAGACTTGCCTTTTGTACTTAGGATATATTGATGAGAAGTGGAAATTAGAAATTCCATTGGACGAAGAAGTAACAAAAAGAATGAGAGAGTTATAAATGTCAAGAGCAATAGATACAGTAATTGTTTTCAGAGTATTAAAATTATTAACCACTAAATTTGAAGATCACGAAGCGTATAAACTTGGTATCATTGACGAAAAAGGTAAGAGAAATAAGTCAGTAAAAATTGATACAAAAGAAAAGAAAGACGCTTACACTTATCTACATAGACTAGTATTCAATCTAAAGAAAATAATCGAACTATTACCAATGGGTAAGAATCGATTAGCATCATACGCTGCAGCCTTGTTTCTTATCAAAGAACATTGTAACATCAAAGGCACACAACTAGACAAAGAAGTTTTCAAGTATCTAAAAGAAGGTGATTATATACCTGAGGATCTTTTGGAAGAATTTGAACCAATAGATAAATTAGAGACTGAAAAAACATTTCATCTAAGAAGAAATATGATCATAGATGAAAATTACGATGCAGAAAGAGGTGATACATTAATCAATTCAGGTGCAAAGCCTGTTGGTAAAGTGTACGGAGTCAAACTCTTTCGAATGTATAACATTGACAAAAACAAAATGATGATCTGTTCAGGTCACGATTTGAGATAGACTAAAAGGAGTATATTATGGATATCAAAAATTTAACACTACCACAAACACCACATCCAACTGTAGACACTACTGAATACTTTCAAAATAGGAGAGTTATTCTATTTGGATTACCAGGTGCATTCACACCAACCTGTTCTACAAAACAATTACCAGGATATGAAGCAATGTGGGATATGTTTCAATCAAAAGGTATAGATGACATTATATGTGTCTCAGTAAATGATGCTTTCGTTATGGGTAAATGGTTTGCTGATCAAGATATAGCTAATGTAAAATGGATAGCTGATGGTTCAGGTATTCTAACAGAAAAATTAGGTATGTTAGTTCGTAAAGACAATTTGGGATTCGGAGCGAGAAGTTGGAGATACGCTGCTGTTATAAATAATGGTATAGTAGAACAAATGTTCGCTGAAGAAGGGAAATGTGATGATCATGGCGAAGATCCTTACGATATCTCATCTCCTGAAAATGTCTATGAGAAACTATAAAAAAGAATACGATAATTATCATTCTAAACCAGAGCAGAAATTGAGAAGAGCTGCTAGAAATGCAGCTCGAAGGTCAGTAAATGCTCCAAAAGGTAAAGATGTACATCACAAAGATAACAATCCGATGAACAATGACAAAAAGAATCTATCAGTCGTATCACAAAACTACAATAGAAAGGAACCTAGATTGAGAGAAAACAAAGACATCAAACAAGCACTCAAAAAAGTTAAAGGTTTGACTAAAAAACAAGTTCAAGTATTGTTAACATTACCTACACCTGTATTGACTACTATGGTTAATCAATTATCAACACTTGTAATGAGTGATGTACAAGACTTTATGAAGTCAGTAGAAGAAGATATGGGTACAGTTACAGGTCCTCACATAGCAGGTACAGGTGATGATTCATCTACTGTAGTAGTAAAGAAAAGAAAAAAGGTTTTGAAAAGAATAAAAGACACGATTGATTACAATAGAAAGGGTGGTCATAATGTCTAAGTTTTTAGACTTCTTAAAGAAATTAGGAGTCAGAATCAAAGACTTCTTTGTGTGGTTATATCTCAGATTTATGAGAGTATTTGAAGATCATAAATATCTTCATGTAACACATACTAAGTATGATACAGAAGGTCAAGTAGTTGATACTTTAGTAAAGAGTTTTACAGTAAGAAAGTTTTATAAGTGTACAGCAAAACATATAAAGTTTAAGACTTATGAAGGTACACTAGTAGAATTAAAAACAGCAACACCAATGGACTACATGACAGAGACAATAGTTGGTGAAGTAAAGCATTTTGACTAATGGCTGAGTGTCCAGAAGAATATTACGAGTGTCTCACCGAAGAAGAATGGGACGATATTGTAGATTTATTTAATGAAAATAATATTGAAGTACCATCTGAATTAGGTGATGTAGAAGCAGCGACTAACTTTGCATGGGAACTATTATTTTTATCTCCGTGGGAGTTAGCGTATATCTCTATTCCTATGGGTGTTTTAGCTTTTTATGGTTTATCAATTTACGCCATATTTAAATATATACAGAGGAAATTTTCATGATAGAAAAAATAATAGCAGAGAACTTAGGGATAGATCAAGGAATGATCAAAGATGAATCAAACTTTGTAAATGACTTGGGTGCTGACTCACTAAATATAGTAGAAGTAATTATGGGTATCGAAGAAGAATTTGATATCGAAATACCAGATGATGATGCTGAGACACTTCATACTGTAGGACAGTTAAAACAGTATATTGAGGACAATTCATAATGCAACAGTTTTTTATAGCAATAATAGCAATCCTGGGGATAGCTTGTTGGTGGTTATATTCAGAGAATCAGACATTGACAATGAATAACATGCAACTAGAAGTAGCAATCCAACAACAAGAAGAAGCTATAGCTGCTATTAAAGAGAGTTATGAGAAACAAGGTGCAGCCTTGAATCAACTAGCTTCTAAGAATGCTCAGATTGAAGCTGAGATGAACGGTTACTTGGATATATTCAGAAGACATAATCTGAATAAGTTAGCAATAGCTAAACCAGGTATGATTGAAACAAGGGCCAATGATCAAACAAAGGCCGTATTTGAGGCAATAGAAAATGATAGCAAAGAGCTTGACTCGCTGGACGATCCCAGCACTGATATCAACCCTAATAATTAGTGGTTGTTCTACATTCGGAACTAAACCTATAACGGTTAGTTCTAAACCTATTCAGATTGATATCATTCAACCAACTATGCCTAGAAATATTGATCTCAAAGAACCAGTATGGCATGTAGTATCTACAGCTAAAATAACTAATCCTTGTGTCAAAGATGAAGAAGGTAAAAGACCTAAGATGGATCATCCTGATGGTTTACTAAAAGAGAATGGTAAACCTGTAAGAGTATGTAAACTTGGTAAAGAGAATCCTGATTGGCCAGACGGATACACATATCTAGATAGATTTTTAGATGATGTCAAGAAGAAGAACAACGGTGATGTTGTATTCTTTGCTATATCAGTAGAAGATTATGAACTCATGGCATACAACATGCAAGAACTTAGAAGATACATTCGAGAAGTTCAAGAAGTTGTTGTCTATTATCGAAATGTCACAATCAATGACGAACCTGCAGTCGGTGCAGAAGTTAAACTAAAAGACTAGAATTACAAGCTTGACAAAACAGAGTATGCTAGTATAATAGTAGTATACATTATGTTTTGGGTCGATAAGAAATATTTACGATTAGTTAGTTCTCGCTTTCGCAACAGTAAGTGGAAGAATGAAGAACTATTAAATCATTCGTGTCCGTATTGTGGTGATTCTGAAAAGAACCTACATAAGGCACGAGGATATCATTTTAAACTCAAAGAGACATTTATCTATAAATGTCATAATTGTGGTGAGTCAAAGTCATTTGGTAAGTTTTTAAAAGAACAAGATCCTTCACTATGGAAACAATATGCTGTAGAGAAGTTCTATAAGAAAGAACCGACATTCACACCGATCAAAGTACCGAAATCAACAAAAGTTTTCAAAGATGATCCGTTAAAGAAAGTCGGTTGTATACCAGCAGTTGAAGCACCTCGAGCAAGAGATTATCTCAGACATAGACAAATTCCCAAGCACAAGTGGGACGAATTGTACTATGTTGAAAATAGCCAATCTCTAAGTTCCTTGGATTATAAGTATAAAGATAGAGTGTTTGGAAATGATCCAAGACTAGTTTTACCTTTCTATTCGAGACAAGGAAAACTTGTTGGTGTTTCAGGCAGGGCTCTTAACAGTAACAAACTAAGATATCTAACACTTAAATTTGATGATCAAGAATCTCTCATCTACGGCTTACGAAATGTCGATTATAATAAAAGAGTTTATGTTACTGAAGGACCCATTGACAGTCTGTTTCTACCAAATGCTATCGCAGTTGCAGGTAGTGATTTCTCAAAACTAAAATCAATAGTCCCGACAGAACAAGCTGTCGTGGTCTTTGATAATGAACGAAGAAATAGTGAACTAGTCAAGAAAATGGATCAGATCATTGAAGATGGATTTACAATTTGTCTATGGCCAAAGAACATAGTACAAAAAGATATCAACGACATGGTTCTGAATGGACTCTCAGCGAAGATTGTAGAAGATACAATTAATAACAATAAATTTTCAGGTCTATCTGCAAAGATGGCCTTGAGTGACTGGAGTAAAGTTAGTGGGTGAGAACGAAACAAAGATAGTAAAGAGAAATGGTGAGTCAGAACCAATCGATTTACAAAAAGTTCATAGAATGGTTGAAGCAGCTTGTAAAGATGTAGCAGGTGTTTCAGAGTCTTCTGTAGAAATGAACTCAGGATTACAATTTTATGATGGTATAACATCAACAGAGATACAGAGTATTCTAATAAAGAGTGCTGCTGATCTTATATCATTAGATAGTCCAAACTATCAATATGTGGCTGCGAGACTGTTGTTGTTTCAAGTAAGAAAAAGTGTATTCAACACTAAATGGAAAGATTCTAAGATTTATCCACCATTGAAGGATATCGTCACACGAAACATTAATTATAATGTGTATGATGATAAGTTACTAACCTATTATAGTGACGAGGAGTGGGATAAATTAGACAGTTATATGAAACACGACAGAGATTTGTTGTTTACATATGCTGGTTTAAGACAGATAGTTGACAAATATCTAGTTCAAGACAGAAGTTCTGGACAGTTATTTGAGTCACCACAATATATGTATATGTTGATAGCTGCTGTCTTATTCAAGAACTATCCGATGGAAAAGAGGTTATCGTATGTCAAAAGATACTACGACGCCATATCAACATTCAAAATCAACATTCCTACACCTATTATGGCTGGTATTAGGACTCCTTTACGACAGTTTGCTAGTTGTGTATTGGTTGATTCTGATGATACTCTGGACAGTATTTTTAGTTCTGATATGGCTATTGGTCGTTATGTTGCTCAGCGTGCGGGAATTGGTATTAATGCTGGTAGAATTCGAGGATTGGGTTCTAAGATACGAGGTGGTGAGGTCCAACATACAGGAGTCATACCGTTTCTTAAAAAGTTTGAATCGACAGTTCGTTGTTGTACTCAAAACGGCGTTCGTGGAGGGTCGGCGACGGTTCATTTCCCGATATGGCATCAAGAGATTGAAGACATTATTGTACTCAAAAACAACAAAGGTACAGAAGACAACAGAGTCAGAAAACTAGACTATTCGATACAGATATCGAAATTGTTTTATGAAAGATTCTTGAAAAACGAAGAAATATCTTTGTTCAGTCCTCATGAAGTACCTGGTTTATATGATGCTTTTGGTACAGACAAATTTGATGAACTCTATGAACAATACGAAAGAGCATATTCAGTACCCAAAACTAAAATAAGTGCTCAGACATTGTTCATGGAGTTACTCAAAGAGAGAGCAGAGACAGGTCGTATATACATCATGAATATTGATCATTGTAACAGTCATTCATCTTTTAATGTAGATGAAGATTGTGGTAAAATCAATATGTCAAATTTATGTCAAGAGATTACATTACCGACAGAACCACTACAAAGTCCTAATGACTCTAATGGTGAGATAGCGTTGTGTATTCTATCTGCACTCAATGTTGGTCAGTTAACAAGTGATTTGAAAGAATTACCAGAGTTATGTGAACTAGCAGTGAGAGCTCTAGATGAAGTAATCGATTATCAGAAGTATCCAGTACTAGCAGCTGAACATTCAACAGTAAACAGAAGAAGTTTGGGTATTGGTTATATTGGTCTAGCACATTTTCTTGCAAAGAATAAAGTCAAGTATGATGATGAAGGTGCTCATGAACTAGTACATAGACTATCTGAACACTTTCAATTCAATCTTATCAAAGCATCAGTAGAACTAGCTAAAGAGAAAGGTCCATGTGGTTATATCAGTCAAACAAAATATCATCAAGGATTACTACCAATAGATCACTACAAGAAAGATGTAGATGATATCGTATCAACACCTTTAGAGTGTGATTGGGAGTCATTAAGAGAAGAAGTCATTAAGTATGGTCTAAGAAACTCTACATTGTCAGCACAAATGCCAAGTGAGAGTTCTTCTGTAGTATCAAATGAGACAAATGGTATAGAACCACCTAGAGACTATCTTAGTATCAAGAAATCTAAGAAAGGACCTTTGAAACAGATAGTACCTGGATACCCACATTTAAAGAATTTTTATACATTGTTATGGGAACAACCTAATAACGATGGTTATATCAAAATAGTAGCAATCATGCAAAAGTTTTTTGATCAAGCTATATCAGGTAATTGGAGTTATAATCCAGAAAACTATGATAATAACGAAGTACCATTATCTGAAATGGCAAAAGATATGTTGAATACATACAAGTATGGGTGGAAAACATCTTATTATCAGAATACATACGATAGTAAAACAGATGAAGATATAGAAGCTGATACAGAGAAAGAAGTAGTTGACATAGTAGCGAATGACAGTTATGAAGATTTTGAACAAGATGAAGAAGATTGTGAGGCATGTGCAATATGAGTATATTCAATAGAAAGAAAGTAAACACATTAAAAGCACCTATGTTCTTTGGTGAGGAACTTAACACGCAAAGATATGATGAATTCAAATACCCGATATTTGACAAACTAACACAAACACAATTAGGTTACTTCTGGAGACCCGAAGAAGTCTCATTACAGAAAGATCGAAATGATTATCAATCACTAGACGAAGGACAAAAACACATCTTTACAGCAAATCTCAAGTATCAAACACTACTTGATTCTGTACAAGGTCGTGGTCCTGCTTTAGCCCTACTGCCGTACTGTTCTATTCCAGAACTTGAGGGTTGTATATTAGCTTGGGACTTTATGGAGTCTATACATAGTCGATCATACACTTATATTGTTAAGAACTTATATCCAAATCCAACAGAAGTCTTTGATACGATACTTGACACGAAAGAGATTGTATCTAGAGCTGAGTCGGTAACAAAAGGATATGATGATTTCATAGAATACGCTATGAGATGGAAACTTGGACAAGTAAATGATGTCAGAGAACTCAAAAGACGATTCTATTTGATGATGATATCAATCAATATACTAGAAGGTATAAGATTCTATGTATCATTTGCTTGTACATTTGGATTTGGTGAATTAAGACTCATGGAAGGGTCTGCAAAGATCATTTCTTTGATAGCAAGAGATGAATCACAACATCTAGCTATATCACAACATATCATTAAGAACTATAAGAAGTTTGAAAATGATAAAGAAATGTTGTCAGTCATGAAAGAATGTGAAGAAGAAGTCTATGATATGTATCGACAAGCAGTCGAAGAAGAAAAAGCATGGGCGAAATACTTGTTTAAAGATGGATCTATGATCGGTCTTTCTGAAACTCTACTCGGTAATTATGTAGAATATATCTGTAATAAGAGATTACGAGGTATTGGACTTGATCCTATATATGATATATCAAGTAGAAATAACCCTTTGCCATGGACTAAGCACTGGTTATCGTCTAGAGGACAACAAAACGCTCCTCAGGAGACGGAAATTGAGTCTTACATCATTGGTGGGATCAAACAAGACATAGAAGAAAACACATTTGGAGACTTTAAATTATGAAACTAGACGATATAGTCGAAAAAGTACACCCAATGAAACACATATTTGTAGCGTCAATAGTACAAGTCATTATGTTGATTCTTATGGGTGTATCTATGTTAACGATAGGATACTTTTTTAAATGAAAATAGAGATATACAGTAAACCAGCTTGTCCTTTTTGTGATAAAGCTTTGTTTTTAGCACAACAAGTAGTACAAGAATCAAGTCATACTTACAACAAGTATATGTTGAACGAAGACTTCACTAGAGAAGAACTCTTTGAGAAGTTTCCAACAGCTAGAACATTTCCACAGATCACTATAGACGGAGAGTCTATCGGTGGTTATACAGAATTCGAAGCGTTTTTAAGAGAGAATAAATACTAATGGAAGACCTTGAACATCATGACGAGAATTGTATCGAGTTATTTTGTGATGAATGTGGTGCAGATTTTACGATAGAACACGAAATGGGATTACAGTACATACCACACTACTGTACCTTTTGTGGGTCTGAAATCTATCGTGAAGAGGAGAATATAGATTATGATAAAGAAGATACAGAACTTATACACTAAAGCTAGATCAAAACCAGTC
>Ga0255752_10001748_pt1 | contig 24926 bp, 21 predicted proteins | sample 011ome_25_FD_179952 | JGI IMG/M metagenome (GOLD analysis project Ga0255752, IMG submission 179952) | Coastal salt marsh microbial communities from the Groves Creek Marsh, Skidaway Island, Georgia - 011512CT metaG (version 2) | ecosystem: Environmental > Aquatic > Marine > Intertidal zone >... | reverse complement strand
TCTTGGTTACACTTTTGATTATCTTCGAGATGCCTCAGAGCATTCCGTAGGACTTTTCTACAACTTCTAATGAGAAGGGGCTACGGCCCCTTTTTTCTACCCCTTCTAAAAATAATTCTTGACTTTTAGCCTCCAGCAAAATATAATATATCCTTTGGAGAGCTATTATGAATTTTGAAACTGTTTTCGAATCCCACTTTGATTCTTCTTACCGTGTAGAAGATCTTCCTAAAGGCTTACCTGCCCAACATTATACTTTTGTTCGTACAGAAATTGATAATACTTTTCATCGACATCTCTATATTATGAGAAATACTTGGAGAGACGGAGGAGAGATTGTTCGAGAAGGCGAAAATTCTTTCATGCAGGCTGGAATTCCAGAAGTATCTGTAGAAGCTTCGAATGATTGTCCACTTGATGAGTGGCCGAGAGGGGCAGACGCATATAACTTTCTAATTACAAACTGGTTCTCCGCCATGATCTCAGGAACTACTACATCCTCTTTTATGGCAACAGGAGAAAGTGATTGGCACTCTGTCTCTTTAGAGGCTGATTTTACTTCTGCATGGTCAGACGGATATCCTCGACTTCCTCGAGTACCTCATAAGAGATTGAATGATAATGGATGTGTAACTTTCTGCATTCTTCCGAAAAGTGAAGTAGATGCTCAAGTTGGAACTTCTGGTGCAAAACATTCAATTCCTTATAGGTATGACTACTTTCACGTTTCAGAAGGCGAAGTTATAAGAACTCGGGCTTCTTCTGGAAGTGACGCTATTTTAATTCTTGCGAAGGGTTCGGTCGATGGACAGAAGTCTGATACCATTCCTTACTACTGTACAAGAAATCAAAATTTTATTGCTCTTGAAGAGACAATCGCAATTAGCTGTGTGAGGTACTAATGTATACAGAAGAGCCCGTGGGCGAAAAACATAGAAGCTGGCTTGAAGAGTTTTTCTCTCCAGAAGAAGCTCAAAAAGCAATTGACGGTTGGAACGGTATGTCGTCACAAGAAAATTTAACAGTAAGAAAGACTTTAGTTATATCTAACGAATCTTCTTATATGATGTATAGAGATGCATGGTATAACAGAGGAACTGACTTTTGGACTTGCTTTATTGGAGGAACAGCTCTTCATCCTGATTTTCGTGACAGAGGAGTTACTATAAAAAAGATTAACGCTTGGTATGACACACAAAGATTTACAGATCCTGAATATAATATTAAAGAGATAATCGCAACAATTCCCGCCAATATGTCAATAGAGGTAAGAGAAGCTAGTTCAATCTATACTGTTATTCCTTCCGGGGAATATAATTTAGTTAGGCTTACGAAGGAACAATGGTTATTAAGTGGCAACTTATAACATATCACTAAACTTAGATAGTACTTCCTCTCCAGGAGATACTGAAACTCAAAACGTTTTACCTGGCGATACTATAAATTTAACAGTAGATTATACTGTCAATACTAATCGTACATACAACGCAGCTCCAACTGATTGTGAGGTTAATGGCAGTACAAGTGTTTCTACAGGCAACGCTAGAAATACAACCGTTACTATAGATACATTTACAGGGAGTTCTTATAACGTATTAGTAACTAGTACTAATGACGGCACTACGTTTTATTATGCAAATTTAAGCGGTACTGTCGCATCCGTAACAGCCCCCGTAGTTAATAACTCACAAAGTTTTGCAGCTACAGCATCAGCAACAACAACATGCGCTATTGCACTAACTTCGAGTGGCTCCGGAGGTACTCTTCAGTATAATAAATCAACTTCTACAACTGTGCCTACAAGTGGTTGGCAATCCAGCTCGACAGTTTCTGTAACTAGAGGTACTTCTTATTACTTTTGGGCGAGACGAGGCGTTGGTTCTGAGGACAGAACCGATGCCTCTATTCCTGTTCCTTATATAGCCCCTGACACTACAAGCGTTAGCGGAACTGATGATAATATAGCTTGGGCCGATACAACGGCTACAACTAGTGTAACCGGTGTTTTATCAAATCATACCTATATTATAAAAAAGAATAATGGTTCTTATAGAAGAAGCGATACTTTTACCGCAGACGGTAATGTAACTATAAGTGACCAGGAAGTAGCAGATCCTCCCGGTCTCCCACCTCAAGCTAGTACTGATAGTATTTATTTTTATGAGTTCGTAGTATATAGAAACGAAAATGTTGGCGGAGAGCCTGGAGTTATTAATGCTAATGGCACTTTATCAGGAGGATGGACTGATACTAATAGAACTTTTAAGGTAACTAGGGAAAAAGATCCTATCCCCCCTGAAATTACCGTAGTAGGAGCTACTACTGTTAATGTTACTGTAGGAGACACATATACAGACGCGGGAGCAACTGCTACAGATAATTTCTCTCCCGCTACTCCAACAGTTACTGTTAATAGTACTGTCGATACTAGTGTTATAGGTAGTTATACAGTTACTTATGATGCTACAGACGATGCGGGCAATTCAGCCACTCAAAAAACTCGAACAGTAAATGTACTTTCAGGAACTTTGGGTGATTTTAATGTTAACCAAACCAACGTAGATCCCAGCTCGACAAATTATGCTTATGCACAGTATTCCGGTAGTGCTAACGACGTTCTAGCAGCCAGAACTGATGGAGACGCTACTTTTGTTGTTACAGCTAGTGCAACTCAACCAAATACTAGTTTATTTGATACATTACAAAAAAATATAGCTGATGGCGACTTTTTACATGTAAAACAAACAGCTTCTTCTAATTTTTCTACAGCAAAAAGCAGTACTTTTCGAGTAGGTGGTGCGGGAGGAGATACTTCTACCCATACCGTAACTACTAGAGCAGGTAATATTGTACCCACTGGTTGGAATAATTTAACTCTTGGAGATAAAAACGGAGCTAATTTAGGGTCTATCTGGTACCTAAATTTCGACGGCACTTTCACAACCACATCTCCGGGTACTGGATTTACAATGTCAGGACTCGAACAAACTATTACGGTAACGACTTCCGGAACTGGCGATCAGATAAGAAAAAACACGGGTAGTTGGACTACTAGTAATACAACTTTTTCTAATACTGATGTACTTTACGCAAGAATAACCGCGTCATCCTCCTATAGCAGTGGAAGAACTCAGACACTTACTGCTGGTGGAGGTGACGCAAAGGACTGGACTCTTACTACTAAAGCCACACCCGTCCCTGATGCGTTTGACCTAGGTGACACTGCAGGAACCACTCCAACAAGCGGTTATACTTCAAATACAATTACCATTTCAGGTCTCGATTCCGGACAGACTGTTACAGTTAGCTTTACCTCAGACTCTACAGGGTCTAAGGGATACTACAAAAACGGCGCAATCTCCACCAGTACTAGTGCAGTAAATGGCGATACTTTTGCTGTTTATCACGTTGCAAATCCAGGAAACTCAACAGTAACTAGTAGTAGTTTAAATATAGGCGGTACTTCAGATACCTTTACAACTACAAATAGTGCTAATACGGGAGCTTGGGGTGTTAATAAGCTTTTGCCCGCAGGAACTCCCAATGAAGGCACTCAAGTTACAATGAACGTTGCAGTTCCAACATATCCTTCAGACCCTATAGATTTTTGGTGGTCTGTAAGCCCTACTGACGTTGACGCCTCCACAGGAAGTGGTACTACTACTTATAGTGCTGCTTCTAAAGGAACTAGTGCAGCAAATCGTGGATCCTTTAATTTTACTGCCAACGAAGATTATACAGACGATGGAGCTGCTGGCGGCGGAAATATTAATTATACTGTAAATGTTTACAGCGATGCTAACAGAACAGATTTAAAGGCTACAACAACTGTAGCTATTGCAGATACCTCTCTCCCTCTCCCGCCCGACAGGTCAATTAATACAATAGCCGACCAAACTTTTGAATATGCGGCAGGAAGTGATAACGGTCATAGTGTCTCAATTATTAATGGAGAGAATCACACTACATACGCCTCCGCAGTAGATGGTACTACTACAGAGCTTGGTACCGTGAAAGGGGCAGGAAGCTCTGCAGCGACTTTGACCGTCGCAGACGATAATATAGCTCCTGGCAAAGCTACCCTGTTCCAAATTCTTGCAAGAAGAACTGTAGCAGACCTAGGTAACAATGTAGCCTTTGTTACAGACCCTAAAAGAACATATACAATCTCAAGAAAAGCCCTTGTACCTACAGTTACAGATCCTGTCCTCACTGATCCAAATTTAGAGGATGACGATATTACTATGCGTTGGAATATTTCTGGAGGGCAAGGAACTCTTGAGTATAACTTTGATGGAGAAGGTTGGGTAGCAGGTTCTGGAAACATAGATAAACCGGGAAAAAGGGGAACATCTTATACTTTTCTTGCTCGCAGTAACGACGATGTAGATAGTAATGAGGTTTCGAAACCTTTTCAGCCCGGATATTTAAATCCGGCAACTGTTGCTTCGGGAAACCTAATTAGAAACGCGGACCAAAATAGTCACACCATATCAACAGGATCGGCCGCAGATTATCTTTCGTATAGAGTTTTATCTATAGGAGTTGTGCGAGGCTCTGCCGTGGGAGGCACAGATATAACAGTTACAGACGTAACTCTTCCTGGTAGCAACTTAACTCATACTATTCAAGGAAAAAGAGAGGTAGAAGAAGGAGGAGATGGCACTTGGAAATCACTTGATACGTATGTCATTATAAAACGTCCAGGACCTCCTACTACCATTGGTCTTGGAAACGACCCCGGAACAGAGGCAAGCGAAGCACTATTTACCGTAACTGCAAGCGGATCTCTTGATGATGACGCAGTATATACTGTTAGTACTGATAATAATAGTTGGGCTGCTAATGTTAGTGAGCTATTATTAACTAGAGTTTCAGATACAATATATGCTAGAGCTACGGGAGAAAATGGACAAATAAGTGGAGCATCTTTTGCAGTTACTGTTCCTCACTTAAATCCTAAATCTTTTTCAATCTCTAACAATGACACAGAAGTTATAGCAGCCGGAACAACTCAGTTTGCTGTAGGTATTTCAGGCGCAGATACAGATCATTCTTATAGAATACTTTATGGTGTTACTACCCCAGTTACTCTAGCAGACGAACGTACTACTGACGGAAATTTAATTGTAGATGGGGCAGGAATTCCCAACAAAGGGAATGATATGAACTATGCTATACAAGTTAAAAGAGGTCTAGATAGTGGTGGGAACAACCAATGGGTTCAGACCAGCACTTTTACTAAGAAAAGATCTATAGATGATCCTATTATTACTGTTTTCGATGATGAAGCAGCATCCCCTACCGTACTTGTTACAGTAGAGTCTAGCGCTGTTTCTAATGTAACAGGAGATGCTGATGCTTATCAAGCTCAAGGAGACCCAGATGCAGACGGCACTTTCACCTCCTATGAAAATATGGATGGAAATAGGCGTAAAACCTACTCCCAACTTAGAAACCAATCTTTAGCCGATTATAGAGTTAAGGCAAAAGGAGCAAACGATACTGAAACAACAGCAACTTTTACTAACTATGACCCAGGATACTTAGAACCTTTTAAAAGCGTTACTTTAACTAGCAATACTTTAATAGTGCCCCAAGCCGATACAACAGCCACCGTAGTGGTAAATGGCGTAGAAAACAGTACAGATGTTGTCTCTGTTCGAGCCAATAATGGTTCTACCGATTTAGCGACCGAAACTCCCACTAATGGTACAGCAACTATATCATTTAATCATGGACTAGCTATAGGAGGTTCTTCTACTTTTGAAATTTTTATAAAGAGAGATACAGATACTGGTGGTGACGGATCTACTTTTTACCAAACTAACGTTACTTTTACAGTAGAAAGACTAGACACTACACCTGACGCAATATCTTTTGGGGCAGATATTACTACCGCAGCTCGAGGGAGTGTTCACTATGCAAGCACTCAAGTAACTGGAATTACTACTTCTGTAACCGTTAGCTCCGCTGGAGGCTCTTCCATACCTTTCTTTGTAAGCAATAGTGCTACTGCTTCCACAACTGCAACAGATTATAATAACAACGCAAAAACAGCTAATAATAACGATTATATTCATTTACGCGCTGTAGCCTCTACTAACTATTCTACCCAAAAGCAGGTTACAATTAGTGTAGGAAGTCCTGCCGAATCTGATACCTGGAGAGTAACTACTTTAGCAAGTGCCTCTCCCTTTGATCTAGGAGAGCCTTCCGAATCTCCTTCACGGATTAATACTGTATACACTTCAAATATAATTACTGTTGCGGGGCTAGACACTGGACAAACTTCCGCCGCTACCGTTACCGGGGGAGAGTTTAGAAAAAACTCAGGAGCTTGGAGAACGGCGGCAGAAACTGTTCAAAATGATGATACTTTACAAGTGAGAGGAACTTCCGCAGAAACTTATGATGGCACAACAGTAGATGTCACTTTAAATTTAGAGGGTAGAAGTGATACTTTTTCTATAACTACTGAAACAAAACCTACAATACCTACAGGAATTAGTATAACAAACGATACCACCACACCAAGTGATGTAGTATCACTTTCATGTACGGCTGAAGGAGGTTCAGGAGGAACTTTAAGAATAAGTGAGGATGACAATACTTACGACGCAGACGCTACAGCAAATTTTAACTTTACTCGTGGAAGTGCTAAAACTTTATATGCAAAAAGATTTGGAACTTTTATTAATTCTGATTTATTTACAAGAGCCGCATTTACTTTGGCATATATTCCTGCTACTACAGGTATAACGGCTACACCCACTTCACCCGCAAGCTCAAATATAGATATGCAAGTAGTAATATCGAACGGAAATTCTTTAGAGACCTATTCAGTTTATAATTCTTCAAAAACCACACTTTTAGGATTCAGAACGGGTAATGGTACTATTACTTTTACGGATGCTAGTTTACAAGATAATAACACAAACACATATGCCGTACAGGTGCGTAGAGATGTAAACGTAGGAGGAAACGGAAATTTAGTAGATACTGGAGTAACCTTTGATATAGCATACGATAGTAATGTGGCTAATGTGCCTCCCTCTATATCCGTTTCTGCTAGTAGTTACACTCCCGCCATTAACACTTCCGTTACTTTAACAGCTACTGCAACAGATAACGACGGTAGTATTTCTTCTATTGCTTGGACCCAGTTATCAGGACCTACAACAAATCCTTCTCCGGCCAGTAATGCAAATTCAAATAGTTTAACCTCTACTATTACTACCCCTAACTTTCCCACTACGTTAAGGTATAAAGCTACTGCTACAGATAATGCTTCAGCCTCCACAGACTCCTCCATTCTAGAAATTCAAGTTGCGGGAGGTTCAGATTATGGTTTTGAAGTTTATAATGCTAGTGGAAATACAATACTATCTGTTAATAGTACAGTTCCTAGAATAGTAGCTGCAGGAAATGCTGGACAGTTAGATTTTTCCGCGGGCAATACATATACTCAGAATGTTTCTGTTGCAGGTATGTCTAATGATGGTACGTGGGAGGTTCTAATCTATACTCCTTATTTAGCATTAGCTGTAGCACACGAAGTTACTATATCTTCCGGACAATTTACTATTACTACCGTCGTCCAATCTAATGGAGGAACCGGTAGTCTTACTATTTATTATTATGTATTAAGGATTTAAAATGTCACATGGAATTGAAGTAAAAAACTCAAGCGGAAGAACAGTATTTAATACAGACGAACAATACCCAAATTATTATGCTCCAGGCAGTGTTAGTTCGACACCTGGGTATACTGTAGATCCCGAGTTCAGTTATACAGGAATAGGCAAAGATATTCTCTTAGCAAGACCTCAAGACAACGAATCGGGCACTTTGTTTTTTAGTAGTACAGGTAGTCCTACAAATGAGCTTTTTGGAGGGCATACTACTGAAGAAAGAAACTTTTTAGCAGCAGACGGGGTAAAGCATTTTTATATAAAGCCACAAGATTTTACTGGAACTGGAAAAATAACACCCGGCTCAGGATACGGTATAGAGGTATTTAAGGATAATGGTACTGCTCTTCTATTTTCCTCAAATTTTGGGCAGGGCGTAGAAATAATTTCTTATGGAAAATTGTCTGGAAACTCTACTGCTTTGTACACGCATAATAATCCAAATACTTTTAATGAATTATACGTTGCTATGAATACTTTTACGTGTACTGTCCTTAAAATAGAGGCACCGCAAGGACAGGGAGTTCCAGACTATTATGAAGTAAGCGGAGCTTGGGCTTATTTTGACGATAGTGCGGGAACTATAAGAATAAGTCATGCGTATATACTTAGCGTTGTTCTTCCTCCGCCTACTACCACCACTTTCTCTTCTTGGACCTCGGCAGAATATTCCGCCAAAGATTATATAATTTTTAGGAGACTATCATGATACAAGTTGCTTTTATAAACAATGAAGGAGAAATTAGCCATTGGGTTCAACCAGGAAATGATTCAATGTATGGGGATAATTTAAATTATGGCGAGTATATTGCAAAACATTTTGATATTTCTTTTGATATAAAAACCTATAGCAAAACAAATTTTTGGAACTTTGAAACTAATCAATGGGAAGAAAGAATACCTAAACCGAGTCATTATTGGAGATGGGAAACTCGTAAATGGATATTTTATAAGCAAGAACTTTTGCAGGATCTAAGATTAGAAAGGAATGCAAAATTGTACGCTTGTGATTGGACTCAACTACCTGATTCAGGATTATCAGAAACTCAAGCAGAAGAATGGAGAGTTTATAGACAAGCTCTCAGAGATTATCCAGAAATTTTTGATCATTCAGGGGCTATAGATTTATCTGAAGCTTCTTGGCCAACAAAACCTTCCTAAAAATAGTTCTTGACTTTTTGGTCTTAACATTCTATACTTGACTCTATGAAGCTCGTAAAAATGGCCCCAGAAAATCTTGAAGTAGCCAACGCCTATTTAAGCACTGGCAATGCGCTCGTTGCCGCAAACTCTTTAGGGTGCTCTCCCGACCAAGTATACGAGATACTTGAAAAATCTGAAGTAAAAGAATATATTAACTCGGTCTACCTCGACCAAGGTTATCGTAACCGTTTCCGACTTGCTGAATTACTCGACGAAGTTATTGAAAATAAACTACAAGAAGCTCGTGATTCAGACCAGTACTCTAGCAAAGACCTCGTTGATATAATTGCACTCGCCCATAAAATGTCCGAAGATCATAGAAAAACTTCTACAGCCTCTACAAACATTAAACAGCAGAATGTGCAGATTAACTCTCCCTTTGGTGAAGGAAACTATGGAAAACTGATGGAGAAGTTACTTGGACAATCCGACTAAAGAATTACAGGAATTAAAAGTAGAATTTGCCCAGCATGAAGCTGTTTGCGAAGAAAGATGGAAAACTATTTTTAATGAACTTCGTGAAGGGAAAGAAGAAAGTAAAGAGCGTTGGACAGAAGTAAAATCCTCTGTACAATCGCTTCATCGTCTCGTGTGGGCAGGAGGCGGAGCACTCATTCTCTTTTTAGCGGGAATGATTATGAAAGGTGAACTATGATCTATCAAAAAGGTAATATGTGGAAAGTGGCCGGTAGCTCTGAAAAATATGCTACCGAAGCGGAAGCAAAAGCTGCTGCCGGAATTAAAGAAACTGTAATAAAAGAATCGCCTCTCGATCAGTTAAGAGGATTAAAACAACCTTGTAATGAATGTGCATGTGACCCTTGTGAGTGTGATGAAGAATGGAAGTCAGCAGACGAGACATAGTTCTCGATAAAATAATACCAGGAGACTTTTTAAAGGTTCCTATTGAAAGTTATTTGGAGTTGCTTGGAATAGAAGCAATTCCTTCACAGAGAGCGTTAATAAATGCTATTAATAATCCTAAGTATCGGTTTGTTGTTGGGGCTCTTAGTCGGCGGCAAGGAAAAACATATATTGGTAACATTATTGCCCAATGTGTCGCCCTCGTTCCAGGATGCCATGTACTTATTGTCTCTCCTAATTACAACCTTAGCAATATTAGTTTTGATCTCCAAAGAAATCTTATAAAACATTTTGATCTTGAAGTTGCGAGAGACAATGCAAAAGATCGTGTAATTGAACTTACAAACGGATCTACTATAAGACTCGGGTCAGTCAATCAAATTGACTCTGTTGTAGGAAGAAGCTATGACTTTGTTCTCTTCGATGAAGCGGCATTGGCAGATGGAGAAACTGCCTTCAACGTTGCCATTAGACCCACACTCGATAAACCCGGTAGTAAGGCTCTATTTATTAGCACTCCTCGGGGCAGGAACAATTGGTTTAGCCGTTTTTTTAATCGGGGCTATACTGATGAGTTTAACGAGTGGTGCTGTATAAAAGCTACTTGGCAGGATAATCCAAGAGCTTCTCAAAGCGATATTGATGAAGCTCGACGCTCGATGAGTCAAGCAGAATTTGCACAAGAATATGAAGCAGATTTCAATGTATTCGAAGGACAGATTTGGAACTTCAACTACGAAAAGTGTGTTCAAGATTTATCTGAAAGAGATTTTAGTGGGATGGATATAATATCGGGGCTCGACGTAGGATTTAAAGACCCCACAGCACTGTGTGTACTAGCTTTTGATGGACATAAATACTACTTAATGGAAGAGTATTATGCGGCGGAACGCACAACGGAGGAACATGCGGGATACTTATCAGAAATTATTGAAAGAAGAGAAGTCGACTACTGCTTCATTGACGCAGCAGCAGCACAGACTCGATTCGACTTTGCTCAACAATATGACATTTCAACCATTAATGCCAAAAAATCTGTTGTTGATGGGATTGGCCACGTGGCATCCCTTATTGACAATGATCGGCTTATCGTAGATTCTTCGTGCGTAGAAGTCTTGAGGTCTCTTGACCAATATAGGTGGGATCCGAATCCAAACTTAATAAGAGAGAAACCGGTTCATGATTCTTCTTCTCACATGGCAGACGCATTAAGATACGCACTTTATAGTTTTGAAGAGAGCGCACCAACATTTTAAATCCAACGAAAAAATAATTCTTGACTTTCAACTAACCCGAATATATAATTTATAAAAATGGCAGAGTTAAAACGAGACCCGATTAAATACATCAGAGACCGGGCAAAGTCGAAGTATGAAAAAGGCAAAGAGTGTAGAATTTGCGGTGCAAAAATAAAACTCGACTTCCATCATTTCTATACGCTTGCTCCACTTTTTCATAAATGGCTTAAAGAGAAACAAGCACTTCGTCCAGAACATTATACAGATGAGTATCTAATTATATGGAGAGACGAATTTATTGAAGATAACTGGGCTGAACTTTACGACGAAACAGTTACTCTTTGTCACACTCACCATTTAAAGCTACATAGTATCTACGGAAGAAATCCTGGATTACATACAGCAGAGAAGCAAAAACGCTGGGTAGAAATACAAAGAGAAAAATATGGCATGGTATGACTTCTGGAAACAGGAAAAATTAAACCCAGCACAAGAAGAGATTGTAGTTAGTCTCGAAGGCTCTGGTCCTATTGCTTCCAGAGAAATTCCTACTAATTATACCTCATACTATGAGTATTTGGAAGTTGTAAATCGTGGCGTCAACATGATCGTTGATGACACGGCAGAAATTCCTCTTCGAATAGGTGAACCGATTCAAGGAATGAATTCGGTTGTAAAAGGTATTAGAAGATCTAGACTTAACTTACTGTTAAATGTAGAGCCTAATCCTTTTCAAGATATTTCCTCTTTTAAGCGAAACCTCATAATCGATTATATACTCGATGGGAATATCTTCATCTATTTCGATGGGGCTGGTTTATATCATTTACCCGCATCTTATACGGACATAGATCCAGATAAGACTACTTACATTAATAAGTATACTTTTCAACGTAATATAGATTATAGTACAAACGAAATCATTCACATTAAAGAAAACTCTTTTCATAGCATATATAGAGGTACTAGTCGTTTAAGAGCTGCTCAGCGTGTAATGTCACAGCTTACTCGTATGCGCCAATTTCAAGACAATTTTTTCAAGAATGGAGCTGTCCCCGGCCTTATAATTAAATCACCTTCTGTAATTAGTGAAAAAAATAAAGAAAGAATGATTCAATCTTGGATGACTCGTTATCGCCCTGACGGAGGAGGAAGAAGACCTCTCATTTTAGATGGCGGAATGGATCTAGATGCTATCTCAAATGTTAATTTTCGAGAACTTGATTTCGAAGCCTCAATAGAGGGAGCGGAAAAAGAAATATTAAAAGTTTTAGGAGTACCTCCCCTTTTACTAGATTCGGGAAACAATGCAAATATCCGACCAAACCATAGACTTTATTATTTAGAAACAATATTGCCTATAATTGAAAAAATTAATAAAGCTATAGAAAGATTCTTTGGCTTTCACATTACCCCAGACATTAGTAATATCCCTGCACTTCAGCCAGAATTAAGAGACAGCGCAGCTTATTACTCTACTCTTGTTAATACGGGAATTATTACCCCTAATGAAGCTCGTGAAGCACTAAACTACGATGAGCAGTTTGGCGCAAGCGAACTAAGAGTACCTGCTAATATAGCTGGATCTGCTGCAAACCCTTCAGAAGGTGGAAGACCGTCTGAAGATAATATAGAGGAATAAAAATGACTAGAACCGAAATAGCGCTTACTGTTATTAAATATTTTCAACAACTAGGAAGAGTGCCCGCACGATCAGAATATATTGCACTAGGAACTAACGCCCCGATTCACTATAGAATTGTTATACGTAATTTTGGTTCCTGGCATCAAGCTATAAAAAGAATACAATTAAAACATCCCGAAGAATGGGAAAATATTTTTAATACTTCTAGTGTTTATACATTGGAACAAAATCCCAAGCCAGTTCTTGAACCGGCTTCGGATGAAGATCTCAGCCCTTTAGAGAAGCTGAGAGTGTCGACAGGAGAATCAAGTGAATAAAATTTTTCACATTGGCTCCACATTTAAGGCGTTTGAAGAAGGGGATGATCTTCATATCGCTGGTATGGCCAGTACGAATAGTACTGACCGTGTTGGAGACATAATTGAGACTGAAGCCTGGACAAAGGGCGGACTTCAAAATTATTTAAACAATCCCGTAATTCTTTTTAATCACGATTACAATCAGCCGATTGGCCGAGCAGTTCAGCTTGGTACTAACGATAATGGTCTGCAGTTAAAAGCAAAAATTGCTAAATCTGCTGGTCACGTAGGTGAATTAATTAAAGAAGGTGTCCTTGGAGCTTTTTCAGTCGGGTTTCGAGTCAAGGATGCGGAGTATATGACCGAAACCGATGGATATAAGATAAAGGACGCAGAATTACTGGAAGTTTCAGTAGTAACGGTTCCTGCTAACCAAGCTGCAACCTTTTCTCTTGCTAAATCTTTTAACTCAGAGTCTGAGTATGAAGAATTCAAGAAATCTTTCAAAACTATAGATTCCGTGGAAGAAAAGCATGTTATTAGTGTTCAGGAGACTGAAGACAAAGTAACTGTTGAGTTTGAAAAACATTCTGAAACCGAATCAATGCCTAAAGACTTATCACAAGTCGAAGTACAGGAGAAAACTATGAGTGATATCGATATCGATGCGATTGTGGCTGCTGCTGTCGAAAAGACCGCAACTGCAATGGCGATGAAAGACGCTGAGCGCAAGGCAGAAGAGCAAGCTAAAATGGAAGCAGAACAAAAAGCTGCTGCCGAAGCTGAAGCTCAAAAAGCCGCGCAAGAAGCCCAAATTGTAACCGCTGTTTCTAGTGGTGCAGAAAAATTAATGGCTGACGTTGAAGCTAAAATGGCTGCAAAAGATGCTGACTATGAAAAAATTATTGGCGAATTGAAGAATGAACTGATTGAAAAATCAGACGAAATTTCTAAAATTCGTGATAGCAAGCGTGTATTTGCTGATCGTGGCGAAGCAAAGTCTTTTGCTGAAGCCTATGAGAAAGACATTTGCGATGCGCACCTTCTTGGCGTAATTACTAAGAAGGGTTGGGATAATAAGCTTACTAAGCAGTTATTCGAAAAAGCCAGTCGTAATACAAATGCAGGCCTAACTGTTCCAGATACGTCCTCTGATGCTTTACAAGCTTTTGAAACTACTGTTTCTACTGCAATGGAGAGAGATGTAGAATTAGAATTGGTTTTGGATCCTCTTTTCCGAAAAATCCAAATGAATTCTGCTTCAATGGTAATGCCTACCATGCCTGATGCTGGCTATGCAGAGTGGGCAGCTAATGATACCTCTGGCGGTGCTTCTGGTGCCCCTTTTAAAGGTAATTTAGAAGGTCGTGACGATACTGTAGGTTCACCTTTCCCCGGCATGAGCATGGGTCGTAAAGTATTGACTGTAGAGCGTTTAATCTCTCGTTCCTATATTGCTAATGAAAGTGAAGAAGACGCAATTATTCCTGTTCTTCCTTTTATTCGTGAGTCAATGGTACGCTCACACGCACGTGCAATTGAGCATTCATTACTCTTAGGCGGTTCAGCCGGTAATGATTTGATCAGCACACCTTATAATGGTTTGGTTGCTCGTACAAATGCTAATGCTGTTTTAGACAACGGTTCATCTCCTGGCGTAGGTGGCGTAGCTACTGCTTCCAAATTACTTGATCTTCGTCAAGCAATGGGTAAGTATGGCCGTCGTCCTGGCGATGTAGTTTATATCATCGCACTTACTGCATACTACGATATGCTTGATGATCCTGACTTCCAAAATATCAATGAAGTTGGTGATCAGCGTGCTACCAAGATTACCGGAGAAATCGGAAACGTCTACGGTTCACCCGTAATCGTTTGTGACGAGTTTACAGGTGGACGTACTGATGGTAAGCATTGGGCCGTAGCCGTAAACGCTCGTAATTTTGTAGTTCCTGTATTGCGTGGAGCTACTGTTGAGACCGATTACGAAGTTGCCAATCAACGTCGTGTATTGGTTGCTACTCAACGTCGTGGCTTTGACTGCATCTTTGCAGACGATGCTACTAACGGTGATTATCAAACTGCTGTACATACTTGGTAACAAGTATGTTAGGGATGGGAGTCTTCGGACTCCCAAGCCTTTTTGGAAAATAAATGGCCGATTTAATTACATTAGATGACTATAAATTGTTGGAGGGTATAAACTCTACTCAGTTTGACGAAAAGTTTGAGAAGCTAATTACGAGTGTAAGTCAGCTTGTCCGTACTTATTGTAATTCTGAGTTTGATACTTATGCAACTTCACCAGGATATACGGAGTTATTTGATATTCAATGGGACACTTATACTGTTCAGCTTAAATATAGCCCTGTTATTAGTATAACAAATGTATATGAAAGATTGGGACAAGCTTCTGATTATGTTGAACTTTTTTCAAATGGAGCCGGCCCTTCACCAGAATATTCATGGTACTTAGATTCTGTTTCCGATTCTATTTTCAGAACAGAAGAAAGTGGTAAGTATAGAAATTGGCCTAAAGGAGTAGGTTCTGTAAAAGTTACTTATTTAGCAGGGTATGTCTCTGTACCCGTTGATTTAGAACTTGCGGTTGCTGATATTATAACTTACTACCATAAAGACGAGCAGAAAGAGAGACAAAGCATTGGTTCAGCAAGTAGAGAGGGAGCAGGAAGCTCTGCGATTCGTAATGATCCTGGATTTCCAGACCATATACGAAGAGTTCTAGATATGTATAGAGTATCATGAGCAAAAGATTTTTAGATAAGCTATTAAAAGAAACTATAAAAGAGCTAAAAAACCCAGCTAATGACCCGAAGAAAGGGTCGGGATTTAGAGAATTAGAATCAGACGTAAAAGTTCATAGAATAAGTGCCTCTGTAAATGGAGTAAAAAACCAGGTTTATATTCAGCTTCAAGAGCAAGGTATACCTGCAAAACAAATCAATCACCCTCAGATGAGAAATGTGATTGATACTTATGTTCCAAACTTTGTAGAAGCAATTTATAACTCGGCAAAGAAAAACTTTGATAAGAATCCTTCTTCTAGTAATACAAGAGTAAAAGGTAATAAAAGCGCTTGGAGCGTAACTATATTGGAAGGAGGTTATGGCTATAGTCTAGCAAGGAGAGAGGTTGGGCATTTATCTGTTTTTGAAACTATTAGAACCCTGTATTCTTCTCAAAAAAGTACATTAGTAAACAATATAAATAAAGTTCTGAGAGAAATAGCCACTTTATCCTCGGGTGAGTATAGTATAAATGGTAGAAACTTTTTAGATTTTGGTCATCGCGCCGGTTCAGCGGTTGTAGAACAGCAAAGCCAAAGAGCTAGAGATACTTTCCAATCTACAATTAGATACAGAAATGAAACTAGCGAAGATAAAATAACCGACAAAGATTTAAAAAATCTGGGTTTAAAAGTATTTTTTAGAAAGAAAGGAACTTTAGAAAAGGATACTGTAGAAATCGGTATAGAAGCGTCATCAATAAATAGAGGTAAAAAATCAGAGTTGGAATTAAAAGCTAATCTAATTGAACAATTAGAAAAGGCTATAGTAAAATTAAATAAAGCAAAAAGCTTTGCTGATAGAAAAGGCTCTGACACCAGAATAGAAATAGAAGCTAAAAAAGTTGTAAAAAGATTTGACCAGGGTATAAAAAGAGGTAAAAATGTAAAAGTAGTCAGTAGAAACTTTAAGCCTAAGCTATCTAACAGTACGTCGGTTAAAACAACTAAAAGAAAAGCTACAAAAGGCACCATAACTAAAGCGAAACTATCTTCTTTAGGAGTAAAAAAGGCAGCGTTAAAAAAAGGTTCTTCTAGTAGTAATATTTCTGTAATAGCTTTAATTAACCAAAAATTACCACAAACAGTTAAAAAAAATATGGGAGCGCCCGGATTAGAAAATAGGTCAGGGAAATTTGCGGCAAGCGTTAGAGCTACAGATATTACTACTACAGCAAAAGGATTTCCCAGTATCGGGTATTCTTATGACAAAAACCCTTATCAAATATTTGAACAAGGTGCAGGTAAGTTTCCCTGGGCTAATGCTGATAGAGACCCACGAAAGTTGATAGACACTTCTATTCGAGAGATAGCTGCGCAACTTTTAACAGGACGTTTCTACACTAGGAGAGTATAGTGGCTACGAGAGATTATAGTTCTAGGAGAATGGCCATTGTAAAAGCTATAGAGGATAAGTTAAAGTTAATTAACGGAAACTTTCCTTTTAGGACAAATTTATATAATAATGTTCTCCCTCGATTAAAGTTTTGGGACGAAGTAGAAGATTTTCCTGCAGTTCATGTATCTGCGGGATCGGAAACAAGACAGTATCAGGGTGGAGGATATAAAGACAGATTTCTAACTGTTACTCTTCGAGTATATGTTCAAGAAGAAAATGCTATTTTTGCTCTTGAAAAATTATTTGAAGATATAGAGACAGTTCTAGAAGATAACGCAGATCTTCCTTATATAGATCAAGATGGTAATACTCAACGTGTTCAGCAGATAACAATCTTGAGCTTGGATACGGATGAAGGAGCCCTCGAACCTTTAGCGGTTGGGGAAATTATCTGCGAAGTTCGATACTAACCTTATTAGGTTGAGATGAAAAGGCAACTTTTCTTCGGAGAAAAAAGATGGCATTACAATTTACAAGAAATGCAAACGTATATGTGCAGCTGGTAGATGGAGCCGGCTCCCATGTACAAGCTTGGAAACTTTCAGTCTTAGACGGGTTTTCATTCACACAATCAATTAACTCATCAGAAATTACCATTAATGAAGCAGGTTCAATCTCTCGTAGAGCAAGATTGCTTTTTAACGATAGTTTAGCACCTGTAGAATGGTCAATGAGTACTTACGCCCGTCCTATTACGGACACTAATATTACGCATTGTCCTGAAGAACCTCTTTGGGCTATGATGTTAGGCGCGGACGGTTATGCTACAAATCAATATACTAGTTCAGTATTGGCAGGAGTATCACCTTCTCCCGATACTGAAAATATAAATACTCCTGCTAATGGAACAAATACTTTTGACTTTTCAGCTTCAAATGTATCTTCATTTTCTGATCGTTGGAATATTTATTTCGGGTTTGAGGATACAGGAAATATTCAATTTTATAAACTAGACTCTGCTGTAGTAAATTCAGTAACTATGGATTTTGATATAGATGGTATTGCGACTCTTTCTTGGAGTGGCTTTGCAAAATCTTTATCTGATGAAGGTATTTCCGTTCCTACCGATTTGGCCTCCCCAATTACCACAGGATTAACGGATACTACTAACTTTATTCGTAATCGTATTTCTACAGTTTCTTTATCAAGAACAGATGTTTCTCCTGACGATGTGTATAATATTGTGTTGACGGGAGGCTCTTTTACTATTGAAAATAATGTCTCTTACTTAACTCCAGAAGAGCTAGGGATAGTAAATGCACCTCTAGCAAATATTACTGGTGCTCGCTCAATTTCCGGTTCTATGACTTGTTATCTTGACAATGATCAAGCTAACAGTAAATCAGGAGAACTTTTTGCTGATTTGGTGGCTGATGTAGACACAGTACGAAATGTTTTTACTCTTTCATTAAATGTAGGAGGAGAAACTGCTTCTACTCCTAGGGTGGCATTTGAGCTTCCAACAGCACATTTAGAAGTGCCAACAATTAACGTAGAAGATCTATTGACTCTTGAAATTAACTTCCATGGTCAAGTGAGTGGAGGTAATGTTGATCTTACTGACGAAGCAACAATCGTCTATAAATCGTAGTAACAAGAAAAAATAAATCTTGACAATTAGATAGTTGTTTTGTATAATTACTGAAGATTAGGGGAGAAATTTCTCCCCTTTTTCTTCATTTAGAAGGAGAAAATATAGGAGTATACCCTTGAGTTTCAATGTTTTAAGAGACGGAAGAGTTTGGATGGAATATCTTAACACTTTTTACCTTCTTCATACAAACAAAGAAGTTTCATTCTCCCAAACATTTCGCCAGCAGGACATAACAGTAAGAAATCTGCATAATAACTCAGATTTTTTTGAAAATTCCTCCATTGTAGAGGCAAATCCTGCTGATTTTAGTTTTTCTATATACTTAATAGAAAATGATAGTACGCCTCTACACCAACACAAGCCCTTAGATTTATTAACAGAGTATTCGACTGATAACAATTTAAACACGTTTAATCTATATTTTGTATATTCGGATTATAGTCCTGAAATTTACTATAAAATAGAGAAATGCGTATTTACTGGCGGATCTTTCAATATACCTAGAAATGGTATTATGACTGTCGGATTATCAGGACAAGGTACAAAACTCACTAGGAATACCGGTTCGGTTCCAGGATTAGTACAGTCACCTAACTATACTAGTTCTCCGAATTATGCTATTTCGAAGGAGTTCGATATTTGGGCGACAGGTACAGACGTCGCACAATTTAAACTGGATAATATCTTAGGAGCGTCTTTAGAGCTGCAAAATAATATAAGTTGGACAGCAAACAAAACTTTGCAGAAGTCTTTACAAGTTACTAATGCGAGTAATACTATATACCCAGAAAATTTTACTTTGGCTGATAGATCTCTCGCAGGAAGTATACGACAATATGTTAGCGACTCTCAATCACTATCTAAGAACAATATTCAGACTTGGGCTGAGAATACCTCAGTTATTATAAAAGCGGGTTTGGGCGGCTCTTTCGGCTATCAACTAGAAGTTGATTTGGACAACAGAGCTTCTTTTACGAATAGAGTGGCTTTTGGAGATTTATTCACTCAAAGCTATGATTTTCGTTGCATGTCAAATCCCGCAATTAGTTCAATTTTTACATATTAGGAGTATAGATGAAATTAAAAGATTTAATGGTGGACACTAAAGCCGCTTGGCTAGATTTTCCCGGTGCCCCAGGGTTTCAAGTAAAGGTTGCAAATCTTTCTAGGAAAGAATTAGTAGCTCTTAGAAAGCGTTGCATTTCTCAAAAATTTGATAGAAAGACTCGTCAGATGATAGAAGATTTAGATGAGGAAAAGTTTATAACTGAATTTACAAAAGCTACCGTAAAAGGCTGGTCAGGATTAAAGTTAAAATACTTAGAAGATTTAATTTTAGTTGATTTAAAAGATCAAGATTTAGAATTAGAATTAGAATATGACGAAGAACAAGCTCAAGTACTTGTTCAAAACTCTACAGAATTTGACAATTGGATAAACGAGGTGGTTTTTGACCTTGCCAACTTTCGTAGAGCAGGAGAGGGAGATTCTTTGGGCTAGACTAGAGGATTGGCAACAACATAATGCTGTGGGTATGACTAAGGATAAATACTTAGAATTGCAGCAGCAAATGGGGAGAGAGCCAGATCCAGAAAGATGTCCACCAGGAATCGAAGATTTTCCTGAAGTAGTAATTGATGCCTTATCGATTTTCAATTCGTTAGGGGATAGAGTATATCCTGAGATAGGGTATACTGGAAAAGATTACACTAATTTAAATTTTTTAATTAATGTTTACAAAATAGAAGATAAAGAATTACTTTACGATATTCTATTAAGACTCGATGCTCACGTTATTAAAAAGTCCCAAGAAGCTATAAAACGTGAATACGATAAATTAAAGAGAAATAAACGTGGCCGATAGCAGTGTAACTCTAGAAGTAATACTAGAAGGTAAAAACTTAAAAATAGTCCAAAAAGATGTGGACAAGGTTACTTCGTCTGTTAATAGAGCATCTAAATCCACTGAAAATTTATCTACTAAAAGTAATAACTACAATAAAGGTCAGAAAGGGGTTGCCCAAGCAACTTCCAACAGTACAAAAGCATTTTCTAAAATGCGTAGCGAGATCGGAGGAGGCTCTTCTGGTCTTGTCGCTGCTTACGCTACGCTCGCGGCAAACTTATTCGCTGCTACTGCCGCTTTTAATGCTCTTCGAGGAGCTTCAAAAGTAGAAGAGCTCTCAAAAAGCTTAGATGTTATAGGCACAAAAGCCGGTAGAAATCTCGGTATTTTAGCAGAAAGTTTAAGAGACGTTACTAATGCCGCAATTTCCACTGAGCAAGCATTAAGAACCGCAGCAATTGCTACAAGTGCAGGATTTTCGGATTCGCAACTTTTAAGTCTTACTAAAGTTGCAAAAGGAGCTTCAATCGCTCTAGGAAGGGACTTAGGTGACTCTTTAGATCGATTGGTCAGAGGTACTGCAAAACTTGAACCAGAAATTCTCGATGAATTAGGTATTTTTGTTCGTCTTGACGACGCTACACGAGAATATGCAAGAGCTTTAGGTAAGACTTCTGACGAGCTTACTGACTTTGAAAGAAGACAGGCTTTTCTTAATTCCGCAATTGAAAAAGGTGAAAAGAGATTTGGAGAGTTAGCTGAAGCCCTAGATACAAACCCTTATGATAAACTGTCAGCAGCTTTTAGAGACTTAGCTAAGAATTTGGTAACCGCTATAAATGGTACTATTACTCCTGTGATTGGTTATCTATCTCAAAATTTAACGGCTCTTGCAGGGGTTTCTCTTCTGGCTGGCAGCGGGGTTGCAAAAAATGTTGTTAGTGCTTTTGTACAGGGTGCAGAAGGTGCAGCAACTTTTGCTGGAAAGCTTTCCGACCAGAGAAAAGAACTTCTTCAAAATTTAGAAACTACTGATAAATTGCCAGCGGTTTACAAAAATGTAAGTTCAAAAATTAAAGAAGGAACCGCTTCCTTAGATGATTACAAAACGGCTTTTCGTAGCTTAGAAAAATCTACAAAAACACATCAGGGGCAGCTTGATGCAATGAAGGATGGAACTAAAAAGTTCAGCTTCACTGTAAAAGAAAAAGAAGAAAGATTACTAAATGTAAACACTACTTTAAAGAACTTAAGGACACAGTTGGTAGTTACTACCGCCGCTCAGGCTAATTTTACAAAGGCACAAGCTTTAGGGGCTATACAGGCAGGTTCTTATATTGCCGGAATAAAGCTTGCCTACGCGGCTGTAAAAGAATACGCAAGTGGACTTTGGGCAGCTGTCGCTGGAGCCGGTGCTCTTGCTACGGCTAACGCAGCCTTAAAAATAACCTTTTTTGCTATAGGAATAGCAGTTCAGACTGCTTTTGCAGCAGTTTTGAGTGCAATAGCTATAATAGGAATATTAATAGCTCTTGGCCCTCAGCTGAAAGATTGGATTGAGAGTACGTTTTTCCCAGAAAAAATAATTCAAAGAAGAAGAAAAGAAATAGTAGACTCTTTAAATATAATTCAAAAGACTTCAAGAGACTTTACAAAAAACTTCTTTAATGACCAACAGACAGCAGCAGATGCCGCAAAAAAAGCTTCTGGCCTAATACAGGAAAGTATTTCAGCAGTTGAAAAAGCCTCAAAACTAGATGCGGAAGCTCAAAAGAAAAGAGAAGAAGAATTATTTACTTTAAAAGAGAAGCAATTAGAACAACAAGAAGAACTAAAAAAATTCAAGAATCCAAATGCAATTGCCAATGCTAAAGGCGAGCTTGCTAAAACAAAAAAAGCTATAGAAGAACTTCAGAATACAAACATGAACGCATTGATCACAAATTCAAATGCTATTGAAGTTGCAAATAAAGCTGTAGAAAATTTTTATTCAGTTTTAGACTCTCGTGACCAGTTCAGTCTTTTGCCTCAAAGCTCGATAGAGCAAATAGATGAGGCGATCGCACTTCTTGAAACTGGGGGCCCGGATGCTGTTGAAAATTTTATAAATACTTTAACTAAGATAAAAGAACCTTTTGATAAAATTACTGCAGGTTTTGAATCTGTAACCGGAAAAATAAATGATTTTAAAGATGCTCAAGCCACCCTTTTAAAGAGAACAGCTACTCCTTATGACGATATTTTAGAAGCAGCTAAAGGAGTGCAGGCTGAGATAAAAGCAATAACTGATAACACTAGTGAGCTCGCAGAAGTTACTGGAGGCACAGTTATTGCTAGGGATATTTTAGAAAAAATAACAGACGCTGGATTCGAGTCCCAAGAGCAGCTTGATACTTATATTACTACCCTTGAAGAAGGTATAAAGAAATATATAGAATTTCCAGGACTGATTAAGCAACAAGAAACTGCCTTAAAAAGATTAAATAACTTTGCTAAAGAAGATGTAAATGTTCTTCAACAAAGTTTAGAGAAGCGAACGGAACTAAATAAGGTGAGGGAAAACGCTCTTATCAATGAAGAAAATTTAATAAAAGCTAATCAGAAAGAGGGGCAGGAAGGACAAGCCCAGGCAGCGCGGTTACTAGAAATAGAAAGAGAAAAAGCTGTTATAGCCGAAGAAGAACTTAAATCAAAATATGATGAGCAAACACTTGCAGTTGCTCGGGTAGAAGAACAACAAAAACTTTTGGATTTAAGTAAGAAAGTTACAGGAGAAACCATAGCCCAAGCAAAAGCGCAGATGGAAATAAGAAATATTGCTCGAGAAATAGAAAGACTTGAAGCTGGAGGTGGAGAGTATTCCGCTTCTGCAAAACTTGCTATTTTTTCTACTGAAAGGAAAGCTCGTGAAGACGTTCTTGCCCTAGAATATTCTATGAAAGTAGCAGGTATTGAGCTAGAGTACGATTTGATGGAAGCAAAATTCGAACTTCTAAAAAAGCAAGCGGAAGTAGAAGGGGTAAAATTAACTAATACCGAAAAGATTGAAAAATTAATGAAGGACGGACGAGCAGCCGCTTTAGCTAATGCAGAAACTCAAAATGAGCTTTCATTAAAGAGGTTAGAGCTTGAAGAGGCACAACTACAGAAACAAGTTCGTTCCGAAAGAAGCGCTTTTACAGAAAATTTGGGGGGTATAGGTTCAGGATTTGCCACTACCACTTCTATGACGTCAGATATTGAAAATTCTATAAAAACTGGTCAAGGTAATATAACCAAAATAAATGAAGGTAAAGGAACGGAACCAGAAAAGGAAGCAGCTATTGCTAGAGAAAGACTGGCTATGGCTGCTTCTGCTGCGGGGCCTTTTGTAGAACAGTTAAAAGCTCTTGGCCCTGAAGGAGCACTTGTTGCCGCTGTCACAGAAGGTTCTATGGTTATGGCCGATGCTTTTCTTCGTATTGGCGAAGCTGGCGATAATATGGGCGATAAACTATCTGCCATTGGCAATGTTATAGGAGCTATTGGAGGAATTGCCCAAGCTGCAGGACAAGCAAGAGTAGCGGCCATTGATAAAGAAATCGCGGCAGAGAAGAAACGTGATGGTAAGTCAAAAGAATCTTTAGCAAAACTTGCTCAGTTGGAAAAGAAAAAAGAAGGTATAGAAAGAAAGAATTTTGAGAGAAATAAGAAAATTCAAATGGCTCAAATTGTAATCAATACCGCTGCTGCATATATGAAAACTTTAGGAGAAACAGGATTTTTCGGAATTCCTTTAGGTGCAATTATCTTAGGGTTAGGAGCCGCTCAATTAGCTCTTGTTGCCGGACAGTCTTATGAAGGAGGAGGGTCTTCCGTAGGGGCGGGAAGTGCGCCAAGTCCTACAGTAGAATTAGGAAAAAGAAAATCATCTGTAGATCTTGCTAGCTCACAAAGCGCTTCTGGAGAACTTGCGTATTTTAGAGGGGAGCGAGGTATTGGAGGCCCAGAAAACTTTGTACCTACAGGTGCTATGATGGGTGCAAAGTATAGAAACGAAGGCGGCCCTACTGCGGGGTATATGGTTGGAGAGCAAGGACCAGAGTTATTTGTACCTTCTGTTCCTGGAACGATCGTTCCAAACGATGAAATGACCGCAACTTCTCAAAATGTAAATATTTCAATAAACGCAATAGATAGTAGAGGAATGGAGCAAGTATTAGTTGAGCAAAGAGGAAACATAATCGGAATGATTAGAAGTGCAGCAAATAATGTAGGAGAAGATTTTTATGAAACTATAGATACTTCTGTTTATACTGCTGAAGCTGCAGGAGCAACGAGGTACTAATGGCACAGTTT
>Ga0255752_10001747_pt1 | contig 24933 bp, 25 predicted proteins | sample 011ome_25_FD_179952 | JGI IMG/M metagenome (GOLD analysis project Ga0255752, IMG submission 179952) | Coastal salt marsh microbial communities from the Groves Creek Marsh, Skidaway Island, Georgia - 011512CT metaG (version 2) | ecosystem: Environmental > Aquatic > Marine > Intertidal zone >... | reverse complement strand
CAGCGAGTTCATCCGCCTGTCTTCGTCAGGACCCCATGCGATCTTCATGGGAGCCATGGTCTTGTCACAGGCCATGAATATGAGGTCTCGCACCTTCAGCGGGTATCTCTCGACATCACTAAGCTGGGTATTGAGCATGAACTGGAGGGCAAACCCTGCTTTACCGTAGGATGCCTTCCGTTCCAGAAGGTCTTCCATACCAAACCGTCTGGGGTCTGTAGGGTCTCCAGCGTCACCATTGAGGTCCTTGATGAACTGGGCAAGGGTATTACCGTACTGTTCAGATTCTTTAGCTGATGGCATGAGAGCAGGCCACACCTTCAGTTCATACCCGCGATCTGCGAGTGACTGATACACACTGTCTTCTGTCTGAGGTGTCCCCAGGTAGATAATGCGCCCGCCAGGGCTTAACACAGCGTCAAACTCTTTGACCTGCTCACTCAGTTTGTCTCGCATCTGCTGTGTAGCACTGTTGTTGGGGACCTCAACGTCATCAGCGACAATGAGGTTACCGCGAGACCCTGTTAGCTGCCCTGTGATCCCCACTGATTTAACAGAGGGAGCGTGTGCAGCCTTGGCAGGCCCGACATCGAAGGCTATCTTGGATGACCGCTGGTTCTCTCTGGGCATCAGGTGCTGTAGATAGGGCGCCTCAGAGATCAGCCTGAGTGTAAACGTGGAGAAGGCATCTGCCCGCTCCTTGGATGCTGATACCACCAGTATTTTGGTGTCTGGGTCTCTGAAGAGTTGCCAGAGTACGAACGCTGAGGTGATCCACGATTTACCGACACCTCTGAACGCCTGAACGCAGGATCGCTTGGGTCCATGCTGGAGATACTCAGCGATATCGTACTGAACAGGGGTTGGGTCTGGTAAATTGAGGTGTTTCCAGATCAGGTACAGAAATTTCCTAAAGTCGTCTGCTACGATGGCTTCAGGCGTCCGCTGAGGGGTCTTCTCAGGGGTCTCTGGTATGCCTACACCAGAATGACCCCTGTTGCTCTGTATGGGCTTCTTAGGGGCCTTGCGGGGCATTTAGGTTTTTCTCCCATAAAACTCTGTGTGAATGTTGTTGTTGTGGCTGTCGAACAAGTACCAACAGCAGTTGTCTTTGCCTGTGTGCGGGCTATCGGGGAACCACTTAACTCTGCCTATCGACACTACCTTGCAGCATGTCTCCATCAGCGCACTGGACTGCTTCGTGTGCATCCAATCGGCGTCAAAGAGTAGCCAGGTGGGTCCTAAATTGGACAGGGTTTCTATGATTGGGTGGAGTAGGCGGCGATCCCAGGGCGGGTTAGTGATGAACATATCACCGACAAGTGACTTGGTATCTAGCGCGTCCTGACCGTTGGATATGTCTGCACTTGCAGTACATCGGTGCCCCGCAAGGTCCAAGTGACGTATCAGGTCTCCGGCACCAGCACAGGGTTCGTCATACCTGGTTTCTGGAGGTAGGTGTCTTAGAAGCGGTTCAACTGCTTTTTGTGGGGTTGGGTAGAAATCTCGTTCGATCCTTTTGAAGTCGGATCGTTTTCCCATAGATTTCCTATGTGGTGATATTCAGGGCTGCTGTGTCAGTCTTTCTCTTTGCAGGGGCACTTGCAGACATCTCCTCGCTCTCTTTGGGGATATCTACGGCAGTCTTTTCGACGCCTTTAGGTCCGTATGCAAACGCCTTGGGTTCTGTTGACGGCTTGTCTACTGGAGGGGCAGCGGCTGCGCTTGATCCCATACACATGCTTAGATTTCCTGTGATTGGTGGTCTTGGATTGAATCAAGAACACTTTGTTTCTGTTGTGACGTATAGTTACGCCATTCTTTGATCTGGTCCTGTGATCTGCCGCACCCAACGCATTCCATGTGGGTGACCTTGTTGATCAGGTAGCAGTCTTTGGTACAGGGCGACTTAATGTCGGCTATGGAGAGGGTCGTCATCAAAGTCCGGCAGTGAGTCGATAAGGTTTGCCAATGGGCTGTCTTTAGTTGCCTGCGCTTCGATGCCGTTGTCTTTAAGGAACTTGACAGCAACACTAAGTTCTTGGCTGGTTGCTTCACCGCTCTGTACTCTCTTCAAGAGGTCTTCTGCAATTTCCTGATGCAGTCGTTCCATTAAATGTCCGACCATTTATTTAGTATCCTTCCAGTTCTTAATTCCTTTTTCGGCTCCCCTGGATACGATGTACCCCCCGATTCCTATTTGAAGTAGTGACCACATGTCCGGTGGGATATCGAGTGAAACTGCCGGTAGGCCAAATGTCTGTAGCCAAGGCACTGCTATGTAGTTGTTCACTACGATGACGACAAACGACATCATGGTCACTGGTCGCCAGTTGCGCTGTAACCAGCTTTCGCCTTTTGCTTCCGCGACGACTACTGATGCAGCAGCCTTTTCGATCTCTGAACTGTGCTGAAGCATCTGCGCCTGTAGCTCTGCCTTCACTTTGTCTTTCTCGACGGTGTCGGGCAGCACCCGGTCGAGTACGTTGCCGACAACGGGTAACAGGCTGCTGATTAGTCCAATCATTCTGCTTTCCTTATGTCGCTGACAGGCACATGTTTTCCATTATGAATGTGTAGTTGGTGGTCCATTTCTTTCCGTAGCTGTTCACAATCTCGTAAGAGTGTCGCCATCGTCATGTGGTCTCGACGGAGGTTCTCCGGCGACGACATCTGGGCCAATATGTTGATCCGCTGCTCCTGCTTTTCGGTTCTTGTGTCGAGTGAATCGATGCGTCGATCCATGCCGCGAAGGCGCTTTTCCATGTCGGCTACAGCTTCTAAGATGACCTTGATTTGCATTTTGCCGACAGCAGCAGCCCCGGCGACACTAAATAAAATGCCGCCCAAGGTTATAATCAATCGGAGATCAATTGCTCCTTCCATACCGCACCTTCTGTCCCGCAGGACTTGGCTCAACGAACGTCCAGCTTTCCCCCATCATTATGATGCAGAGAGCGCCGTTTAGTTCTGGCGGTGACAATGTGAGCATCCAGTAGCCTTCTGACGATACAGACAGTTTGACCAGACCTCCCTCCCTGATACCTACGCCTTTGACGTGTTCGATTGGCTCGAAGACCTTTGCTTGTTCAGCGCCAAGGCAGTTGTATTCGTTCGAGCTAACGGGAGGCACAAAAAAGGCCGTCAGAATGACAGCCAGCAGGAAAACGAGAAATGGTCGAGCCGTCACAGTAGCGCGGCCTCAAGGATAGCGTTGCGCCACTCATCACCGTTGTCGGGCATTGCGTCTGAGTCAACGCCGCGATCCAAATTGACCCGCCCCATGCGGCCACACCAATCACCAAACTGCTCTTCTGTTTCGATGCCGGTCATGTCAGCCCCATTGTCAGAAAACCATTGAATCCGGTTACGCGCTATGATCACGCTGGGCCACTCTCGACCAACCAGATCGGCTAGATAATTAAGCGGCGCACACTCGTCGCAACAGCCGCCTCGCCAGACGTATTCGGCTGGGTCAGCTTCAGATCGCCACTGTCCATAGCTGCCCTGTTCTGCACACCACAGATCGAAATCGCGGCCTGTCTGGCCGTTACTGACGTAGTGATCGTAGCCACGCTGATATGCACATCTGAGGCAGTAAACGTCTGTGCAGCTATCGACATCGCACGTCGTGATCAGCGACCGCAGACCTGTCGGCAGAGCCTCTAGCTGCTCAAAACGGCCCGACATTTGTGCGGCGATTGTGTCGTAATTCGCATCCGCTGCGACCGGCTCAGTGATACTGAGTGACGGCAGATAGACCGCCGCGCCTGTGTCGTATACTTGGTCGATCAAAATCGGGTGACGGTCTGTCGCGGTGTTCTCGACGCTGATACCGATTGCTATTGCACCCGCCTCATGCGCGGCGATCTGCGTGACGTAGTTTTCATAACGAGCCGTCGCAAATGCGTAGGTGATGTCCTTTGCAAATCCTGCGCGAACCGGGCGCATATCGTCGGTGCTGCTGATCGTTGGCAGGGCAACATACGACCGCTCAAACGTCCGCACGTTTGTTTCGAGCCAATCGCAGACCGCGTCGAACTCTGCCCGTTCATTTGGAGCGCCGTCATAGCCCTCACGGAAATGCAGCGCCGCGATTTCGTGGTCGGTTGTCGAGAGAAACTGATGCAACGAATAGGCGCTGTTCACACCGCCGGATGCTGGTATCAAAATTTTCATCAGGCTGCGCTCCCTGCGACTGTTCCACTATTATTCAACGTCACGGTCCTGCTGTTCTTTCTCAACGCAAACCCTGCCGCTCCTCCAGCGCCACCGGCACCGGGGGATTGGATTGGGCAACTATTCGTTCCTCCGCCATATGAGCCTGACCCGCCTTGCGACCCGGCTTGGCCGAAGCCCCCGGCAGCGCCACTCGAGCCATAGGAGCCATAGACGGGTGTCGCAAACTGGCACTGGTATTTACTATCGTAGGAGCTGCCTCGTATCCCGCGCTGTCCGCCGCCGCCGCCGCCGCCACCGCCTCCGCGCAGCGACCCGCCGGATAATACGCTTACTATATATGTGCCGCTGCCGCCGGTCAGCGTTTCAAAGAACAGCGCGTCCCCTCCAGCAGAACCCGGCACTGCCACAAGGCCACCGTTTGCCCCGGTGTACCCATCGACAGAACCTGAGATGTTGATAGTCAGATCGCTGTCGGCGTTGAGCGCACCTGTCCGCAGCGCGTGGGTGCTGCTGCCGGAGATCGTAACGCCCGAAGCGATGTTGACAATGATCGGTGTGCTGTCGGTCGATGCGTTGTACCCCGCCGCCGTCGCCAACGTCAGGATGTTCTGTTCGCTGGCGCTCGACGTGATGTCGAGAACGATGGCCGCAGTCGCGCTGTAGAAATTAGCTAAAGTAATTGCCCCGCTCGCCGGGACGCTTGCGTTGTTCGTGCCGACGAGGCTACCGCCAGCGTAAAATTCCGACATAGAGTTAGGCGTGGTGTCCCCAAACTCTGTCGCCAAATCGGATAACGATATCGCGCCGCTCGCTTGCAGGGCCATCAGCGGCGCTCCTTCAATTCATCGATCTCAGCCTTCAACGCTTTGACGCTTTCGATCAGCAAGCCGACCAGGTTCTGGTATTTGACACCTTTGGCACCGCCCTCGGCGCTTGTGAGTTCTGGCAGTACCTCTGCTAGTTCTTCGTAGATCACGCCCTGCGACTTCTCGCCGGAATCCTTCCACGTCCAGCTTACGCCGCGCAGCTTGCCGACCAGTTCGAGCGGGTCAGAGATGGTCACGATGTTGTCTTTCGCCGCTGCGGATGAGTACGCCGTCACGTCTGCCGTGGCGTAGATCGCCCCCGAAACGTGCAGCTTGTACGAAGGGCTGACGCCAATACCGACGTTGTTGCTGGCGTCGATTTGGATTGCGTCTCCGTCAGCGCGGATCGCAGTTTCGTTAGTCAGCGCCATTATTCACTCCATCCTGCGGGCTGTTTCGTGACCGTCGGCGGCACCCGCTGCTTGTCTATCTGGCTGTCGAGTGCGCTCTGGACCGCAGCTTCGTCCGTGTTGATGTCCGCCAGCACCCAGCCTTTGACCTGCTCGCGGGTCACATTGTTAAAGGCCACGAAGCCATCCCCCGGTGCGTTGAGAGAAACTGACCCGTAGGCGGATGTCGTCAGCGGTTCTGCGTCATCAGAAACAGCGGTGACGCGCCAGTGGACCGTCTGGATTGCATCAGCGTGTCCGTCGATCTCGGCGGCGGCTACTTCGAGAGGATCGAACGTCCATGTGTATGTGTTAGGCATTATTTAGACTCCAGTTCTTTGACTTTTGCGGACAGCGTTTTGACCGCTTCGATCAGAAGGGCAACGGTGTTTTGATAGGCAACGCCGACGTGGCCTTCCTTTTCGCTGGTCAATTCGGGGATGACTTCCTTGACCTCCTCATAGATGAGGCCCACGGCTTTCTTGCCGCTTTCCTTCCACTTGAAGGATACGCCGCGAAGCTGCTCGACCAGATCGAGCGCGTCGGGGATCGTGGTGATTTCGTCTTTGGCGACGGCGCTGGAGTAAGCCGTGACGTTGCCAGTGGCGTAGATGTCGCCGGAGACGTGCAGCTTGTAGCTGGGGGACACGCCGATCCCGACATTCCCGCTGCTGGTGATACGCATACGTTCTGAACCAACCGTACCAAAAGTAAGATGTCCTGCTTGGACGTTACCCGAACCACCGCTGTTAGATGTGAGTAGTGGCTTAATGAACGCCATTTCTTCGTCTGTATCTGAACGACCTGCTGCAAAAAATGCGATCTTATTTCCTGCATTGGTAGCATTAACTGTAGAAATAATATTAAGAGTGCCAGACCCTGTTGCTGCACTTAAATCAAGGATGCCACTTGGTGCCGAAGTCCCCAGCCCTAGCCGACCATCGCTGGTGATCCGCATCTTTTCGCTACCGTTAGTAGCAAAAGCCCAACGACCACTCGCCCCTTGAACACCAGCGATATATGTGTTGAGTGCTGTGGTTCCAGCCTCGATAACACCACCAGAAGCCATTTGAATAGAACCATTAACGGTCAAATGTCTTGTCGGCGTTTGTGTGTTGATGCCAACAAGGCCGGTGCCGGTGACGCGAATACGGTTTGTGTTCGCTGTCCTTAGATCGATATAACCAGCATCGAAAGCGGTAAGAACAAGTGGGCCTGTGCCTCTGTGGGTTAATTCTGAAGATGTATTGGGTCCAGTATTACCTCGAATAAGGCGTAATCCATAATCCGTATATGTAGCATCGCCAATAAGGTCAACATACGAAAAACCGTTTCCGGTCCTTCCATAACCAACTTCAAAATTTCGTGTTTCTGTGCTAGAGGCATAAAGGGCTGCTACACCATCTACCTCTAAATCATATGTTGGCGATGTTCTACCAATACCGACATTACTGCCACTGATAGTCATCGCGCTGGTGCCGCCGGTCGTGAACCCGATCTTGTCAGAGGCGGGGCGGAACAGGCCGGTGTTCGTGTCGGCGCTGAACGAAATCGACGGCGCTGCTGCCGTTCCATCTGACGCACCGGACAGCGATCCAGCGGGGCCGGTGTCGCCCTGTACGCCCTGTATGCCCTGTGGGCCGGTCGCGCCTGTGTCGCCGCGAGGCACTGTGAAATCGAATGTGGCGGCTGACGATGATCCTGAGTTTGTGACCGCCGCGCTAGACCCAGCGGCTCCTGTCGTCGTAGACCCCACTGCGATTGTAGCAGCGGTGCCGACATTTCCTTGGATGCCCTGTATACCCTGTATGCCCTGTGCGCCCGTGTCGCCACGCGGAATGGTGAAGTCAAGGGTGTGACCGGTCGCCGTGACCGACGCGCTCGACCCAGCCGCACCCGTCGTTACCGTGCCGATTTCAGGATCGACGCCGGTAGGCAGCGTGGACATGTGCATGACCTCGATGTTGCCGGTGCCGGTGGGCGGGGCAGACGAGAAGGTCAGCGTGGTGCCGGAGGTCGAGTAAGTGTCCTTCTGTTGGTAGACGCCGCTGATGTAGACCATCGTATTGTTTTCGGTCGCGGGGGACTGCGACATCGTGAACGCGGTTTGCGAGCCGGTGCCGTTGAAGCGGTCAACGGTCTGCGTACCAGCGTTACTAGCAGCGGATGCTGCACTGGCTGCTGCGGCAGTCGCGCTGGCCGCACTTGCTGTTGCACTGCTGGCAGCGTTGGTTGCCTGAGTAGACGCCCCAGTTATCGCCGCGATGTTGGTGGCGTTCGTGTTAATCGACGCAATGTTGGTAGCGGTGGTGTTCACGTTAGTGATTGAACCGGCCACAGTGTCCATTGCCGTGACGTTTGCGCTGGTGCCAAGTGTGTTCATGTCGGACACAACGTCTGCCGTTGCCAGCACGTTCATGTCCGCAACAAAGTCGGCGGAAGCAACGGTGTTTAGGTCAGAGACAAAATCTGCTGAAGCGACTGTATTCATGTCGGCAACGAAATCAGCGGTGCCAATGATCGCCATGTCGGCTACTGCATCAGCGGTGCCGAGGCGTCCTATTTCTGTAAGTTTGCCTGAGACAGCCGTGAGGTTCGTTTTGTCGCTAGGGGATAGCCAGGTGGTCTCAAGGTAGTTCTTAGTGACAGCGTCCTGAGCATCCACAGGGTCAGCCATTGACCTGATTTTCTTACTGTCGGCACCCCAGTGGCCCGTCGCATCCAGGTTAATTTTACCTGCCGCGTCATCCGCCGTTTCCTGTGCGGAATAGAGTAGCTGATTGATCTCAGTGTTTAGATCGGTTGCCTTTAGCGTGGAGCTATTGCTGAAGACAACTGACGGCGTGGTAATCGGCGTATTACGCTCCACCTTAATCGCGACACCGCTCGCGACTGCTGAGTTATCTGATGTTTTCTTGATCTGGACAGTGGTGCCACCAGTTTGGATCGTTGCCGTATATAGGCTCCCACCAGCAGCGGTGGAAACTCCATCAACATAGAAAACTAGGTGACTTTCATTGATGTAACTGAAGGGAATGTTAAAAACTAATGTGCTTCCATCCCCTGTGTAAGTGATGTCAGCAAAAGCCATCTATTGTCGTCCTTTAATCATTTGTTCCAGATTGAAATTCTTTCGCGACCTGAGTAGGTCTCTGCGATCCTCAAGGTCGTCCTTGATTGCGTTTGTGAACGCCTTTGAGCCGGAAGGAGCATTATTGCGCCTGCCTTCGATCCTAAGTTGTGCCTTTGCGGCGTCTCTGTAGTATTGGAATATCCGGCCAATCGTCATGGCCCTTGGGGTGTCTGGGTTATCCCTGTCGCCTGGTGGCAGATGCTGTAGTCGAGGGATCACTTGCTCTAGCCGCTGCCTGAGTGTCAGCCCGCCTAGCTTTATAGTCCCCGTCATCTCTACATATTTATCGTAGACAGACTGACCTTTTGCGTACTCGACTCGTGAGAAATCGGTCAGAGTGCCAATGCGACGATCTTGTGGCGGACTAAAGTTCTTACCCGTGAGATACGCAAGATCAGCGAGTTCTTTTAGGACTATGTCGTTGGGGTCTGAGGTGCTGGCAGTAAACGGGTTCCACTTGTCCTGCCCCCGGTAAACCATCTCACCCAACTGGTTCCGCTTGGGGTCAGAGAACTCATCGATGCCAACAGCGGCAAAGCGGTTTTTCAGTCCATCCATAATTTCGCGGGTCTCGCGGAATACAGGATCACCGTCTAGTTGCCCGATAGCTGCCGGGGTATACGACGACAATGTAGAGCTTAGAAACCGCGCCATGTTTTTATCCGGTGCGGTAATTGCGCCCATCATGTCCGACAGTCCGCGTAGATAAGTTTTATTGACGGAGTTCTCTGCAACTGACTGAAAAAGACCAAGAGCGACATCAATTAAAAGGTCTTCTTCGCCCTTTTTGCCTTCTAGTTCGGCCTCATTCCACACCTCGACCATGTCAGCGGCCACGCCTAAGAAGTTTGAAAATGGGTCATATCGCTGGTAGCTGACGTAGCTTTTTGACCCATCGTCGTTAGTGATAACGAATGAGTAGGGCCTCCATCCTGTCGCCATCCATGCCGCTCTGGTTTTCGGGTTGCTTGGCCCTGATCCGGTAATCATCCCGAAAGTCGCCAAGAAACCTGCGGCAGTAATTACTGCCCAGCCCGTAGCCTGTTTACCCCTTGCCTGCGCTCTAACGGAGGGATCAAGACTATTCAGGTCAGCCTGCATTTTCTTGCTACGCTTATTGAGTATAGGTGTCCTCCGACCGGCAGCAAATAACAGGTTGGTAGGGGTTTTTACAAATGGAAGGACAAATCTGACCCCTGGATATCGCACTGCTAATTGCTGAATTTGTGCAGCAAAACCTTCAAGCTCAGTAGTGAACGTGGCTTCTCTAGCTGTGTCCAGTGCTGCTTTGGAGATATTTACCTGATCTGCATTCTCGGCAATGAAATCATCCAGCGCCTTACCATCCAATCCCTTGGCGATACCTTCTTCCTGAAGCGCCATTCTAAATGCGCCTTCATCAAGCGCCGCCGCAGCGCCTTCAGGGTCAAACGCACGTTTCTCCGCGTTTGATATCCATTTTGTCAGTGCATCTCCATTTAGTCCTTTTTCTCTGCCGGCAACCCAGAGGTCAGCCTTTAGCTTGCCTCTGTATGTCGCCTGCTTAAAGAATTCATCGGAGAACAGGAGTAGGCGCGATGGCAGGGTAGCTAACAAGTTACCAGCGCCGCGAATGCTTCGCCCATCCTTGCCCACTAAAGACATCTTCTGCCCACCGAAAGGATTATTGTCTATTTCAAGTTTCCCTCCGACAGCATCCAAGATTGATTGGTCTTGCCTCGCAGCAAACGCCGCCATCCTTATAGACTCCAAAGCTGAACCGTAGGTGTAACCGAGTTGTTTCACACCCCTGATCATCTCTGCGCGGTTACCCGACAAGGCCCCACCAACAGTCTGTTCCATCATGAGAATGTGCGCGTTCATAAAGTTGGACACGCCATTGATGATTTGAGTGTTAGGTCCCGACAGCATCATGTTGATGCGGAACGTGTTCAGCTTGTCCCACTTGGAACCAATATCCCTTGCGCTTGGTGCGCCCTTACCAAGCAGTGCTGCTGCTTCCACATCAGCAAAATATGCGGTTAGCGCAGAACGAGTGCTTCCCTGTCTATTCCGCAGAGCATCATCAAGCGCCCCACCACGTTTGTGGATCATTTTCATGGCGTTGAGTGTGCGGCCCATGGCCGTCCTCTGACCCTGGAATGATGCTTCTAGGTTAGCGTACAGTCCTGTCAGGTGATCCATGTCCAATTCAAATAATTCTGGGGAATCCCAACCTAACTCTTTAAGGCCGTTTGCGTCTATTTTCCCTTCGTTGTATTTCTTCCAGATAGGAGCAACAGATGTCACCTCCGCGCCTAGTGCATCTACAAACCTTCTTTTGGCTTGCAGGGAAGCAGTTAGGGCGTTCCATCTTGGGAGACCAGATGCATCTTTGGGGATGTCGTCAAACTCTCGGCGTAGCTTATCCCAATCGCCCTTAAATAACTTACTGAGGTGACTGATGTGCCCGTTCATTTGTTTTTCAACAGTTGACCACCGCTGAACCTCCCCGCCTTTAATAGCGAGAAATTCTTTTTGTAGCGTACTGTCGTCTTTACCAACGGTAGCTATGATGTCTTGAATGTCTTCAGGGTCTGTAACGTATCGTAAATTCCTAGCGAGGTTGCCGGGGAGCGGTAGATCACCCGCCTCCATCCTTTTCGCGGTGCCGGTCAGGATGCGATCCACGACTTCTCTGAACACAGGAAAGTGACGGCTCTTTGGATCACTTATGGTGTCATGGTAGGGAGAATACTGATCTGCTTCCCTTGCGGCGTCACGGCTCCGCGCTGCGGCTTCTTCAGGGGTCAGGGGGAATAGCTCTGCTTGATCTGCGTCCTGCTTAACTACAGGGGGTAACGTGTTTACGCCCTCCTCAGCTTCTCTGGCTGACACTTCATCCAGCTTGCCTTCGACACCCTTCTGGATGTCTTCAGCGCCTTCTGCCCCAAGCTCCTTGGCTTTCTGATTGTCTCCTCGTTTTAGGTAACCAGCGGCCCTAACGACCTTAATGATACCTTCGACCGCCAGCCCTAAGCCAGCGCCTTCAATAGAGTTACGCAGTCTGTTCTGGAGATCAGTGTCATCTGGGTTAGTCATAAGTTGGCGGGTAGCCCAAGTGTCTACACCGGCATCCTGTAGGAAGTCCGAGAGGTTTCCCTCTTTACCCTCGAAGCTGGCAAAGTCAGCGACAGCACCGCGTGTCAACCCTGATATAGCCGCTTGTTTACCTGCGGATAGCCCTGAGAACAGCTTACCTGCCTTAAAGAACTTACCTACACCGACGAAGCCTGCGGCGAACTGCGCCACCCCTTCGACTGCCTTGCCTGTGAAAGTATCTGGGCGTTCAGCGCCAAAAGCGTCTGCTATCTTGTACTGTTTGCCAGCCTCTTGAAGCGCCCGCATTTCGTCACCGCTTAGGTACTTGATGTCGAACTCACCATTCTCATCGTAGAACGTGAGGTCGCCAGTGTACCTGCTGATCAGATCGCCGGTCGCATCGGCAGACCTGAGTACACCAGAGTAAATAGCGCCGGGTATCTCTTCGACGTTGTCCCAGAACCCACCGCCGTCATCTGTTTCTTCAGGTGCGCTAGTGGTGCCTTGGCGTTGCCCTAAGTATTGGGCTGCACTGCCTGCGCCGTGAATACTCTCAAATACACTTCTGTTTTCAGATGGATTTTCTTTAAGAAACTCAATAGCCTCTGCTGTTGGACCTGCCATCAGTCTTCAGACTCTTCAACTTCAGCGATGTAGCCCATCACCTGTCTGGATATTTCCTCAAACAAGTCATCTGTTCCTGTGATCCCAGCCATGGTCTGCGGTAGTTCAAAGAAATCTCTCAGAACCGCTTTGATTCTCTCAGGGTCAGTTGCAGATCGCTCTGTTCCGGGTATTGGTGTTTCCGTTACTTCTCTGGTCCGTCGATTGAAACTCCTTTGAGTTTCCTGAGTGTCACGCAGATCAAGTATTTCATCCGCCACCGCCCTTATTTGTGCCTCATCCAAAGTAATACCAGTTACCCTCTGTCGGCTTTGCGCGGCATCTGATGTACTGCTTAACGATGAACGTGCTGTGTTGGCTTCGGTGATGATCTGCTCTGGTCGAATAGTACGGTCAAATGCTCTTATCTTTCGGCGATCCCGCGCTTCGGCGGCTGCTTTCATCGGTGCGTCACCAACTAGGCGGCTGTAATCACCGACAACAGGCCGTGCATCAGGGTCTGGAGTTGCGGTCGGCGCTGGTGTCGCGGCTGGTGTCCGGGTTGGTGGCTGCGGTGGCTGGGTAGGTTCGGGGACCGCTTTAGCACGAACAAGCATCTCATACACTGCACTTCGCGGCACACCATTTTTCAGTGTAGGCTGAAACCAAGGACTAGTGCGATCTGGCGTACCATCGGGCAATAGTCTCATTTCATTACCCACAATCAGTTCACCATTAGCGTTTCTAGCATTAGGCCCAAGTGAAGCCAGCCTCAGCGGTTCGTCTTCTTCCATGACCTGCTGTAACGCCGCAGCCCTGATGGCCTGAGTAAGTTTCGCCACGCTGCTAGTGTCGTTGATGTCATATTGAATTCCGTCAAACTTACCTTTGTTTTCTTGCACTTGTAGTGTAAGTTCATTCATTCGATCTTTGACTACCAAGCCCGTACCGGAGGGGTTGCCAAAGGCATTTTCGCCAAACACTTTTGGTACAGCTTTGTTAACAGCGATAGCAGATGTGAAACTCTTTTCACCTTTATAAACTGAGACTGCCATACTAACGGCACGGTCTAAATCTTGTGGCTGTCCAACATTTTGAACCGCACGCGCTGCCGCCATATTTGGATCAGTTATGCCACTGTCTTTTAGGCGTTCAATTTCCCTCTGTATATTTATGTAGGCTTCAATCCGCTTCGGCCCCGACCTCTCTTCACGCGCATCGCTTTTTGTCTTCATATCCTGCCACGCTTCTATACGCCGCATTAAATCTGAATCACTGTGTTGGCCTGAACCAGCGATGTTCTTGGCTCTCCATTCTCGTATAACGATGGCTGGGTCATCGGTGACCCCGACCTTAGACAGTGTGTTCCCAAAATCTATAGAAGCCTGATCTTTGGCATAAGCAAGTCTCTGTTTCTTACGATTCCAGCTTTTGAAACCCTCATCAGATATATTTGTTGCAGCTTTCTTTATGTTCTCACGTTCAATCGGTGTTAATCCAAAAGATGCGCCGTTAGCATTAGGGATCATTAGCTGCCCTGTATCAGCCAGTCTGATCAACTCACTGAGGATATCTGGATCATTCTGCGCCTCTGCTGATGCCATCAGATTCTTTAACAGAGTTTCCTTCATTACAGCGCCGCCGACTCCGGGCATCTTTTGAGTATGCAAGAACGCTTCTTGTACTTTTTGTGTACTATTTAAGCGTGTGTCCCTGAGAGTTGTGTCTATAAGTTTCCCTGTGACGTTAACCATCGCGTCAGTTTTTATCTTGCGGCTTTTAGCGGCACCCTCTGCATAAGCCTGCGGCAGAAACTGGTTCAGTTGCTTATTGAAGCCGCCAATGAAGAACTGATTGTCTCCAAGTGAGCCAACCTTCTGCCCAACTTTCTCTTGGAAAAACTTTAGATAATCTGGCGGCTGTGGGACGCCATTGGCATCGAATGTCGGGTCCAGTGCATCAAATTCTTCTTTTAACGCTGTAGTGAAGTTGATTGCGTTCACTTCTCCAGCTTTAGCGTCATAGGCCATTTGAAACTGATAGGACTGCGAGGGGTGTACATCTGCACCCATTTTCGACAGGCGGGGGTCTTTAGCCATGGCTGCCATGGCTGCTTTAGTCCCTAGCGTTTGTTGTTCCTTGTTCCACTTCTCTTCACGGGCATCATTCTCGCGCTTGGCTACATTAAGTGACTTTTCCAGTGCCCTCAGTCCATCAGACTTTTCACCTGGCTGAACGACGACGCCAGTTTTGCTCTGGTAAAAAGTGTCTACAGGGGACAGTAGGTTGCGCTGAATTCGGGTTGCGGGTGCGTCTACTTTTTGTCTAGCCATTTATGATGTCCCAAACACTTTCTTGTACCCGCCCTGTCCTTCGACGTAGGTATTACCTGCACTGGCAATACTGAGCGCGGCACCTACAGGTGAAGGACCTGACTTGTATGCGTCTGGCCTGTTGTCCTCTATGCGCTGCGCTTCTTGAGCTTTGATCCCCAGTACATTTGATTCTAACTGGCTCAAATTCTGTGACATCTCAGATTGGCTTGCCATTGTGTTCCTGTAGTTGATCCCTGCAATATCCCAATACGCTTCATCTACTGAAATGCCTTCAACGCCATTCGATCCCGCCATTGTCAATGAGGTCGCCTCTGCTTCCCGACCTTCCAAAGCCTTGGAAAAGCCATCAGCAATAATTCTTTCATTCTCAATTCGAGCTTGATCCTGTGTCTGGTCAATCTGATCATTTGCAGACTGACGTGCCCTAAGATCACTTGCTGCCTTAGCTGCGTTTTCCGCAGCGGTCTGTGCGTTCTGCTCATCTGTGGCTGCGCTCTCTGCCATATAGCCAGCGGCGGTCGAGGCGATAGTCAGCGCAAGCCCTATGGTTGCCGGTTCACACATGGGCTAACCTCCCAAATTCGTAAAAGGGACGATTTTCATAGCCATAATTGACCTTTCGGATGAACTTAAAATCTAGCCATTGCAGCCACCTGTGGTGGGCTGTGTTCCTGACATCTGCATAGTTCCAGAGGAGAGGATGTGCGGCGTGAAGCTCGTCACGCAGAGCCTTGGATCGCCGCAGGAACTCTCTGCGATGTTGTACGATGCCATCTGTACCAACCATCCAGATTGAGGCCCCTGTATCGGCGGGGACTGTGCCCCAGATTACAAATGGTATGTTGTCAAACAGGCCGACTTTCACAATATCGGATGCTGACAACCCGTCCTGAAGAACCTTCCAGTTCGATTTACCGGACGCTGCAAACAGTTCGGCGGTATCCTCATCGCGCAGGTTGTCTGCGAGATATCTGATATCACCTATGTCGGCGTCCTCAATGCTATATTCGATTGGCTTTCTGCTGGTACATGCCTTCCCAATCTGTTGAGGAAAAGGCAGAGTTAAAGGGCGTGTCATTCTTGACGACTATTTTTACCTGATCGTTTTTGGAGAATATTGGGAACCTGAATTCGCCAGTGGCATAGCTCACTGCATCTAGGACGTTACTGGATGAACCAAGAATGCGACCGCTAAACACATATGACCTAGTGTCTCGATTTGTGGGCGTCACCTCGACAGTGAACTGGGCTGTGTTTATGTACAAAAGTGAGAAGTATCTGAGTTGAAGACGCCCATCCTGGATAGGTGTTTCTGAGCCACGATCACCTGATCTGACATACTGGTGCGAGTACTCATACTCAAACGTATAGGGCACCCCGACACTAAACGTGCTTGAGGAGAGGTCGCCCGACACCAATATGGATGAAGATGTCTGGCTAGTTATCGTGGGGATTGTGCCGTCAGACTGTACGACCTGCCATGTGGCAGCTTCTGTGTACGGGGGAGTGACGGTAGTCAAATCTGTTGCTGCATCGTATGAAACTGTGCAGGCTGTATTCACTGATTTTCTGTCTAACAGGATATCATCAGGTGCCCCGTCAAGGCCCTCGCCATCCTCCACCACCATCTTATCAATGTGTACGCCTGAGTTGCTCTTGTAGACGATATAGAGGTCTTGTTCTAAGAACTCGGCGGACAGGATTGTGTACCCGGCAGGGAAAGTCCATTCGCCCCACGCGGACTGTAGTTTTTCATCTCCGCTGTAGTACCACTTGTACATGAACAGCTTGTTTCTGTTGCCAGAGCTAAGGACAGCCATGAGGTCCTCAGTGGTACTGCTAGACATCTTAACGATGTTCGCTGGCACATAGCGAGGCACCTGGATCGTGATCTCCGCTGAGTCTTTATTGTCCGTCTGGTCAGTAACAAACAGTTCCCTGATACCAGCAAATGAACTGCCATCAACAGCGAAGAAGACGTTAGGGCCGACTGCCGTGGGCCTAGCAGAAATTGAAGCGTCGAACGTGGTTGCTACGCGGATGCCGACAGTTGCTGGGGTCAGTGTGTCGCCACTCTCGACTTCAAACTGTACCTTATCTGAAAACAGCAATAGAGTTTTTGCGTAAGGAATAGCAGCATATAGCGTAGACACACTATTCGTTGTCGAGGCGACATCAATCCGCTCACTGTCCAGTAGCTGAACAGTCGTTGTCCTGTAGAAATTCTCGAACTCTTGGTTCTCGGAAAAGGTTACATTCTCACCGGACAGAAAGCCCATTCGACCTTTATGCAAGAAGATGTCGTTGATCTTGCCCCCAACAAACGATGGGTCCTGGTTGGTTTGGCTATCCCCAGCAATGCGATCTGCCCACACATCCACCCCAAAAGTGAAGGTGCCGTCTGTATTCCTTACGAGTGTGTGCGGCATTGTGCTGGCAGTAAGCTCACGGCCTTCGTTGTAGCCTACAGTTTCTGTCCAGACATTGTCGCTGTACCGCACCCAGTAATCATCGCCAGCTTCCTCAACATCACCTTTGATGCGTACAAGCCGCCCATCAACGTCCTGCGGAGGTAGGTCACTGAATTCCTGAAGGTCCTCTTTAAACACCCGCATGGATCGCCCGCCATGGCCGTCTGTGATCTCAACTTTATCAGTGGTGGCAAGGCCGGACATGCAGACAGTGCTATTCTCAGTGGTCGCTGAGATACCAGCGGCAACGAGAGCATTTTTTAATCCTGTGGCAATCACATCAGTGCCCTCAAGGGCAGTCGCAGCGGAGACGTTGGTGTTGGTAGTGTATGTGGCCTTGAGTACGTTATTGACGTAGATCGCGTAGGTCTTGTTTGCGATGGCTTGGAAAACGTAGATCGAACACTGAGTCTCAGGGTTGGTTCTGGACTCAGTGGTTGCCGCAGCAGCGACAGTTTTCTCTTTATTTACCACCCATGTCTGATCAGCGACTGACAGAAATCTCAGCGACGTATTGGGTGTTGCAGACGCGAGGTAGGTTTTGCCGTTAGGGAAAGTGACTGTCTTCTTGACGCCATCGAGGTCATAGACCTCAAGGTCACCGTTCACACAAACGATCATGTATTTCTCAGTGGCGTCCCGCTGCACCAGATGAATTGCAGCGTCATCAGGTACAGTCAGGCTGGTCGCGAGTGTCGCAATGTATGAGGTATTGGGCCGCTTCTGTAAGCCGGTGACCACACTTGGGAATGCATTCTTCATTGCTTGGCAGCTTGTGCGAAGCCTGATTGGCGCTGGCTGCTGGCTGACACCGTTGGTCATGTTCGGCAGAGATGATGATACAAGTGGCACTTAGTACACTCCGCGATCAAATCCGAAACGAGTGGTTATGCTGCGCGGCGTGGCACTGTCTGTAATCATATTGTGATCCCCAGACCACGCTTCGTCATTCCTCATAGCGGCGAGGGCACGGGCTTCGTCCTGCGCGATGAACTCAGACATAATACTAGAGCCGAGGTGACGCTCTTGAAACACGCGGCTGGCGCGGAGCGTAATGTATCTGCGGGCAGTCTCAGGGATATCTGTGAAGTCTAGTAGGACAACCACGTCCACTGTGATCGTGTCGGCGTCAGGTGTGTATGTGTGGTTTATGCGGTCGTACATAAACCCGCCGCGCATCACTAAATCTAGGTCGCTGTGGGTAGAGGATGTTGCTGTATTTACCGCATCGATCCTCGCGGTGTTTGCGGGGACAGCAAATTTATTATTTGAGTCTTTGACAATCGGATACCCGATTTCGGTGTTGAAATACCAGCCCTGCGACTGCACTTCACGGCTTACTGATCTAAGAATTGTCTGAGCTATCGTGGCATCGACTACGTTGTCATCTTCAAGAGTATTAACAGGGCTTTCCCCAATGTGAGACATCATCACATTGACTGCCTCAAGCTCTGTGGTAGGCGTAAGAATTGCCATTGGTTATCCCTGTATTAGAAAATTGAAAAAAAGGGACACCAAGGATTTCTCCGAGGTGTCCCTTAATTTTAGCGCGAGTTACGAGGTGGCGTTTTTAATCGCGACCATGCACTCAGGGCGAAGCGTACCATGCCCCACCGCCATCTTACTCACCATCAACGTGCCCTGACGGCGGATGTCATATTCCGCTTCTGAGGCCATCGATAGAAGCTCGACCGTGCCGAGTGCGCTTTTCTGCATTACAAGCGCAAGGTAAGCAGACGCATTAACGCCATACTTGTTAGCAGCAGTGTCAACAGTTCCACCGGACGTGTGATTGACGGCGAGGTTGTTGGTCATAACGACCTGCATCCCCGCGACATTGATCACAGTGCCATCAGAGTAGACGCCATTGGTTCCGCCGAAATCGCGGTTAACAATTTTGTCGTTCTGAACGATCCCGTAGTACGCGGCAGGGCTAATGAAGGCGTAACGATCTTCCTTCGGCACGTTCTTCTCATCCAGCTTCTGAGCGGCTGTATAAAGCTGGCCGACAAAAGTGGACACGTTGGCAGCGGTTGCCATGTTAAGCACACCAGTCTGAACAATCTGCTCAGACGTGCCTTGATCCGAAATTGCAGTCGGGGGCGTAGCACAGTCTTTGATAGCCATAGACAGTAGGTTGCGGTCATAGGTCTGTGCAAGGGCCTGACCAAGCTGCGTGGAGTACTCGGAACGCACGTCGTAGTGGTTCTTTGCCTCATCGATGTTGGCGATGAAAGCACTTGAGATCAGGAGATCATCAATCGTGATCACCTTCTCATTGTGCTTGATTGCGGTGCCATTAATTTCAGCACCTGGCGTGTGATAAGCGGCCACCGTTTTACCGATTGCCGGGAATTGCGCCGATTTACCGGAGGAGATGTTACGAGTGCGAACACGCTCTTTCATAACTGTGTTAGCGTTGAACGAGGCCATAACCTCGCCAGAAAACACTTTCAGAAATAGCGCGTCATAGCCTGTTCCCGTTGCTTCAACGAGACCAAGGCGAGAGGCTGTAGCATTTGCCATAGCTTTAGTCCTTTTTAAGATTAAACAAGAGTTGCTTCTTCAACGGCTTCACGGGAACAGGATTATCCCTCGTAAGGGGTCCAGTAGAATGAAGGTATGAAGACATGGGCCGTCACCCAAGCGCCCTCCTAAAGAGGAGCGGTGCTATTTCATCGAACGGTTTTTACTCTTGGAGATGATCGAAAGGTTGCTGCTGGAGTTGTTCTGGGTGTTCCGGTCTTTGTGGTGGACATCCTTGCCGGCCACAGCAGACGCACCTTTCTTTTTGATCATCAGTGAGCGGGCTTTGTTACGTCCTGCTCTGCGTTTCTTCTGCGCTGGCTTACCGTGGTATTCGCGGTATTCCTTCGCATAATTACGCATCAATTATCCTCTACGAGATTCCAGGATGTTACTGTTGCCAAGGCGCTTCTCGACATCCGCACGGAAGGCAGGATCGTTCTTGTACGCTGGTGAATTCATGTCGGTCATTAGTTCGGCCATAGACCTGTAGGTTCCACCAACATTACCAGACACACCGCCTTGAACTTGGCGTGAGGGTTCTGCACCCTCTGATGCTGTATAACGCGCCTTCAGCCCATTGACGGCGAGTTCCACTGAAGCCATCTGGCCTGAGTTTACAGCGGTGTTATAGGCGTCGATCTCAGCCTCACTGAGGTTTTCGCCTGCCCACGCGACCATGCCGGAGTAGGATTCCTGTCCACCAACGATCTCGTAGACCTTGGCCTGTGCGACCTCTACCTGTGCAGCCTGCGCTTCAATGTAGCTGTTAACGATATTGCGCGGGATGCCAGCCTTCTCAAGGTTGTCATATGCCTTATCTGATAACTCGCCATTCTCAGCGTACTCAGCAGACAGCGCATCGAAGTCAACGCCCGCGCTTTCAACTGCTTCACGCGCTTCATCAGTACTCGCTGGCTCTTCCTTAGCAGTGCTACTCTGGCGCTTTTCAAGCTCAGAATATGCCTGCGCCAAATCCTCAGCGGACTTGAATTTCTCAGGTAGCCAATCAGGGCGATCTTCAGTTTCAGGGGCCTCCTGTTCATCAACGGATATCCCCATCTCTTTAGCAGTTTGCTCTAGTGTAGGCTGCGTGTCGTCTGTGTTCGCTGCTGCAATGGTAACTGTCTCGACCATCTATTCAGTTTGCTCCTGTAATTGCGCTGCCATCTGCTGCAACATCTCAGGGTCCATCCCCTGCGCGATATTACTAGCTGCGTTGACTGCGGGACCAGCGGCCCCACCCACGGCTTTGCCTGCCATGTCCATCATGCCCTGCTGTTGCATCTGACTTTGCTGTTGCTGTTGTGCGGCCTGTTGCTCCTGCTGAAGTTGTTCAGCGGATTTAACTAGGCCATCCATATCGATGCCGAGGGACGTGCCCCGGCGCTTAATGTAATCACTGATATTGAGGTGCTGCGCGATGACCTCTGGCGGCAGCATTTGCAGACCCTGAAGAAACATTTCCAGTTTCTCAAGATCGTGCCCGCGACCGAGTGCTTCCAGACCTGTCACGATTGACGGCTTGACCACACCTTTAGGCAAGGACGGCAAGCGGCGCTGTTTGACCATGCGGTCAATTACGCGGTTCACCAGTGGTAGCTGAAATTCCTCAGACATCAGGCTGAAGCTGCCGCCGAGGGCGTCGTCAAGTTGCTGTGACATGCGCCTAATTTCAGTGGCTGTTACTCTCTCGCCGTCGCGTTGGACAGCAGTGTTCTCTAGGAAGGCAAAACTGAGCCGCTGTTCAATACTCTGAGCGGTCTCCCGCGCAACCCGCATGTCTTGATACTTGTCGGTCTGTAGTACTGTGACTTCATTGGCATTACCGGAAACGATTGCACCGTTTGACGCCTCAGCGATATCACGGGCGCGTGTGGTGCCGTTTGGATTGACCATGAACACAACTTTGGCAGATGCTGCTGTTGCTTCTAGTATGGCCTTGGATATTCCTTCAAGGCTGATCAGGTCGCCCTTGTATTCCTCGACGTAGGACCGCCCCCAATCCTCGCCCTCGATGCGGGTCCACCGCAGTGGCAGCATGGGAGATTTGTCTACAGGCCATGATCCTTCAGATTTCGGAACCACGGTGCCATTGATTTCCTGATACAGCCGCCACTTTTTATTGTCACGGTACATGGCGGTGTAGACATCAACCTCAGCGTCAATCACTGATTTCTGTTCGTTACGCGGCATGGTCTGCATCACCAGTTCGCGGATGTCGTCATCAAGCACCATCGGATTGATGGTCTCTTTGATGATGATCTGAACGGGGTCGCCCATAGGATCGCGCTTGACCACATAGCGCCGCATGTCAAATACACGCGCACCCTCTTTTTTAGGCAGGTAGATCAAAACATTGCCTGACACTACAAGCTGCTTGAGCGCCTCAAAGATCGGTGATCTCAGGTTCTGACTTTCTATCTCAGCCTGGACTGATCTTTCGATTTTATTTAGGGCCTCATCGACCTTTGCCCGCTGACCCTGTTCTTGCGCCAGTTCCTCAGCCGTGAAGTCGTCGATGATGAAGCGGAAGAATGGGGTATTGGGGGGGAGTAGCGACAGCAGCAGTTTTGACGCTAGATTATTGACACCTCTAGCGCCTATTCCCTGATATGGCGTATGCAGGATTGTACCTGCCGACTGCCCTGAATCAGGCATCAGCGCCGGGATCGTTAGTTTAGCGCATTCTCGCGCTCGGTTCAGATATGTCTCGCGTTCGGCTGCAAGCTGTTCATATCGTGAAGCGCAAGTTTTGCCATCTGCCTGCATCAGTTAGCCGTGTTAATCCCGCCGCCGTCAGAACCACTGGTGTTCTTGGCGATGTTCAACGGCGTCTGATACTTCTTTGTACCCTTTGCCTTCTTTTTCTGCTTATCAGATACGGTGTTTGAGGCCGCTTTTTCCGGCACTACCTGTTCCAGCATTGGCGGTGGTGCCGGAGGTGGTGCTGGTGGGACTGGCTGGGCGGCGGCGGCTGGGCGGCTTCCACACATTGTAATTTTCCTTAATTTGAGGTGAGTATATTTTCCTGTTGGTCGTCCATCACCCGCTTGAGGTGGCGGACTACGGCTACCTGACCGGCGTGGAACCAGATTGAGCGTTCAGTGTCCGTTATGTTTGCAGCGTCAAGCGACATGTCGGGAAACTGACGTGACAGGTAGGTGATTAATTCTTCGGTAATGATTGGTGTGGACATGATCTTCCCTTCTAGTAAGGGGGTAAAAGGGGGACCCGAAGGTCCCCCAGTAGCTCATTCGCAGGATTTTTGACCAGTTGCAGGGTCAATAAAACAGGCTTCTGCGCCAGTTTCTGTATCTTCCACAACTTCATTGAGAATGCCGTAGCGTTTACCAGCAGCACGAAACGTGGTGATGCCTTTGCAGCCTTCCTTCCACGCTGTGTAATAAAGGTCTTTGAACTTGTCGTAGGTCACGTCATCTCCCACGTTGCAAGTTTTAGACACCGCTGAGTCCATATACTTAGATGCAAGTGCCAAGACAGCGACATGATCTTCTGCGGATATCTCGTTAGCGGTGCGGCCTTTGACACCTTGTCGATACGCATAATCTTCGACACGTTCGATCTGATGCCCATCAAACTGCTGGATCGTGCGGTCATAGTACATCGCAAAAGGCGGCTCTATGCCTGACGACACGTTATCAGCGGTTAGACTGATTGTGCCCGTAGGAGCGATTGATGTGAGGTGGCTGTTACGGATACCTTTCTCAGCAATCTTGTCGCGTACCTTTTTAGGCAGGGTCTTGATGAAGCCACCAGCCAGATATTTTTCTTTATCAAATAGCGGGAACGACCCTTTTTCTTCTGCCAGATCAGCGGATGCTGAGTAGCAGTGATCGCGCAATTCACGCATCGATCTGTCCGCAAACTTTATGAACTCAGGTGATGCATAAGCAAGACCCATAAGCTCGCCAGCATTAGCAAGACCAGTGACCCCCAGCCCCATGCGCCTCTTCGCCGTCGCTTCCTCACGCTGCGCGGCAAGCGGGTAGATCGTTCGGTCAATGACGTTATCCATAGCTCTAACCACAACATGGATGTCCTCCTCATACTTTTCCCAAGCAAACAGCTTGTTCTCTTGATCGACATATTTTGTGAGATTGAATGAGCCAAGCAGGCAGGCTCCGTAGGGCGGCAAGGGCTGTTCGCCGCAGGGGTTGGTCGCCTCTATAGTCTCGCAATACCAGAGGTTGTTCATCTTGTTGATTGTGTCAATAAACAGGACGCCTGGTTCCGCCCAATCCCACGTCGAGCGCATAATCATGTCCCACAGTGCCACTGGGTCTACCTCGCGATAGACTGTTCCATTGTACTGAAGCGGGAAGGGAGTGCCGGTCGCGAGGCAGCGCATGAATTCATCTGTAACGCCGACGCTGATGTTGAAGCCGGTCAACGATGTGCTGTCATGTTTTGCAGTGATGAACTGTTCGATGTCTGGATGGTCGATACGCAGGACGCCCATCTGTGCGCCGCGACGGTGTCCTGATGACGCAATGGTCTGACAGACGGCATCAAAGATTTTCATAAACGACACCGCGCCAGATGCTAGGCTTTCGAGAGATTTGATGCGGTCACCACGGGGGCGTAGGCGTGAGAAGTCGTAGCCTATGCCGCCACCACGTCTCATGGTCTCGGCGGCATCTGTTGCTGCCTGCATGATGGAGTCCATTGAGTCCTCTATCACGCCGCTTACAAAACAATTGTATGCGGTAGTCTGCCGCGCAGCGCCCATCGCATTCTGCACGCGACCAGCAGGTAAAAACCGCATGGTTCGCATGGTGTCTTTAAATGCCTCAAAATGTTCAGGGCTATCCTTGAGACTGTCGGCTATTCGGATAATTTTTGAGTAAAAATCCTCGCCTGTTTGACGGTATTTTTGTTTATCTATTTCAATGGAGATCGGCAGTGACATTCCGTAGTGAGCATTTGCAAGTAGCATTAAAGTTCGACCTTTCCGTTGAGTTGATTTATCCGCATCTCCGCGTACCGAATGGCTTTTTGTAAATCAGTGATCTCAGCCTCGACGGCAGTCTTTCCCGGCTGAGGTTTGTATCCTGCGCGTGAGGCATATTTGATGATGTTGCCGCGCCAGAATTCCATGTCGTTCCGCATGACGTAGGTCACAGGCTCGATCTTCCACCGGGTGTAGTGGCCGGGTTTTTCGACAACAGTCTCCCGCTCCTCTTTCATTCGTCTGGTGATGAATTCGTTATGGGATTCTCTGGGGGCATCCATAATTTTACTTCCCTCTTTTCGTGGTCAAAATCTGAGTAGCGGCAGATGCGCGAGACTTGCGCTTGGACAAGTGCATCACTGCTAGTAAGG
>Ga0255752_10001743_pt1 | contig 24951 bp, 38 predicted proteins | sample 011ome_25_FD_179952 | JGI IMG/M metagenome (GOLD analysis project Ga0255752, IMG submission 179952) | Coastal salt marsh microbial communities from the Groves Creek Marsh, Skidaway Island, Georgia - 011512CT metaG (version 2) | ecosystem: Environmental > Aquatic > Marine > Intertidal zone >... | reverse complement strand
TGATGCAGGTTCAGCAACACTAAACGCATCGTTGTCTTATGCTGGTGCTGTGAATGATTTTACAAGTGAAACCGTCATCTCGTCAAATGCTGTTTCATACAGTGGATCAGCCCAACGCTTTACGTTTACGTTTACTCTACCAGCTAATGCAGCTAACGGGGTGGCAATTAGGTTTGATGGAGCAAAGACTTCAGCTACGGGTACATTCACCCTAACTTTTGGCGGTGTCCAATTAGAGACTGGCGACACAGCCACCCCCTTCGAGCATGAGCCATCTTCGGTAACGCTTCAGAAGTGCAAACGCTATTATCAAAACGTATACAAACATGGCAATGCTAACACAGGTACTTATTACTCTACTTTTAATAAGTTTTATGGTGGTGAGGTGCAGTTTCAAACTATGCGAACAGCCCCTTCTGTTTCCTACTCACACCCAAGTGGGGCTTTTTATTGGGTCAACCCTGGAGTTGTTGCTTTTTCTGCAAATTCAACTTCTGGTTTTCAATACTCAGCCCAACAACCTAACACATCCTCCACAGGTACCATAAACTTTATACAAATTAGACAGGCTGGAAATGCCACTCCTGTGGACGGGGGTTCGTATCGTCTTGAAGCTGACATAATCTTTCATTTAGATGCGGAGTTATAATATGGAGCATTTGAACATAGTACAAGCTACATACATCAGAGATCTACCCAAAATAGGACAAGATGTTGGCGATATTATCTCTATTATGATTAGCTTAGACGGACAAGAGATGTCAGTCCCACTTGACCCAACCAACCGCCACTATGCAGAGATACTGCGTCAGGTTGAGGCTGGTGAATTGGTAATACAAGACAGTGACTCTAACGAGTAACAGAGGCAGAGTAACTACCTTGACAAATTAGCTTTTTTGAGTTAAACTAGAGTATGCTAATTGATCATAACAAAGCTGTAGTAGATAGCTTAAAACTCTTCCGACAAAGCAGATGGCACAGGAACTATAATGTGGAAGATATCTTCCGATACATTGTAGCCCCCATTAAGTATAACCGTATGCGTATCTACTACTCAGGTGATGAACCAGTTGGACTTATTACTTGGTGTTGGTTAGACAAAGAAGCTGGACAGAAGTTCCTTACGAACGACTACAGAATAACTGAAGAAGACTACGTAAGTGATACTAAGGCTGAACTATGGGGAATAGAGTTTGTCGCACCCTACGGTAATGCAAGAGAGTTGATGCGACTAATACGAAAAGAACATAGTTCTGTTTACGGTAAAGACGAAAAAGTAAATTGGCGAAGACTTCACGATCCCACCAAAAGACACATGAAAGAGTTTAAGAAATGAAATCTGGTTTGTATAATCCCTTTATGCCTCAAGTCGGTTTAGCTAGCCGTGTCGTATTTGGTGGTGGAGGTGGTGGTGGTGATGCCACAACGTATACGTCTACTTACCCAGAGCTAGCTAATCAGACATACACTTCAGAAGCTGATATGAAAGCTGCTGAGAAAGCTATTGACGATAAGAAAGCTGACGATAAGGCTATTGCCGATTATAAGGCTGCAATTAAAGCTGCTGTACAAGGCGTAACTGGGGATGGAACCGATGCTATCGGTAAAGCACAACAGCAGATTCAAGCAGCACAGGGTGTAGCTGCCCCAGGTCTTATTGACACTAGCCGTTCTAAAGAGGTTACCGATGCTTTAAATAGTACCTTAGGCTCACTGCAAAAAAGTCTGCAGAAAGCACAGACGGAACGTAACACACAGATCTCTGCTCAATCACGACAGATGACGCAGCAAGCTCTCTCTGATCCTTCGTCTCTAGTTCAAAAAGCTGATGTTGCTAAGATTGACCCCAATGCTGCTGGAACTACTATTGCTTCTGGTACGGGTCAAGTTGGTCCTGCAGCTACTATGAGTGCTACAACGACTGGTCCTGCTGCTACAGCACAAGCTGCTGCACCTATCTCTACAGCTACGACACAGGCTGCAACAAGTACTGGTGCTATGCAGCAAGCAGGTGCTCAGTTACAAGCACAGCAAGGTCAGGTATCACAAGGTGCACAGGCACAAGCAGCTACCATGAACCCTGCTACCAGTGGTGTAAATCAGCTACAAGCTGCTCAGGGTCAAGCTCTGATGATGAACAACCCCACTCAGAGACAGATCCAACAAGGTGAAATTATCTCTGGTGTAGCTGATGCACAGAAAGCTGCTGCATACACAGAACAAATCCAAGCTGCTACTGCAACACCATCTGCACAAACACAAGTGCAAAATCAACTTGCTGGTTTGATGAACCAGTTCCAAGGTAGTCAACCACCTGCATGGGCTGCTGGTGCTCTACGTAATGCTACTGCACAGATGGCTGCTCGTGGTCTAGGTGCTTCGTCTATGGCTGGTCAGGCTCTAGTACAAGCTGCTATGGAATCAGCACTCCCTATTGCTATGGCTGATGCACAGACACAGACACAGTTTGAAATGCAGAACTTGTCTAACCGTCAACAACGTGCTATGCTTGCAGCACAACAACGTGCAGAGTTTATGGGTCAAGAGTTTGACCAAGCATTCCAAGCAAGAGTACAGAATGCTTCTCGTGTTGCTGATGCAGCAAACATGAACTTCACTGCAGAACAGCAAGTGGCACTAGAGAATAGCCGTACAGCTAACACAATGAACCTACAGAACCTGTCCAATGATCAGGCTATGGTGATGGCTCAAGCTGCCTCTATCTCACAGTTAGAACAACAGAACTTGTCGAATACTCAGCAAGCTGCTGTACAAAATGCTCAGGCATTCTTACAGGTGGATATGGCTAACCTGTCTAACCGTCAACAAACTAACATGTTTAAGGCACAGGCAATTCAGCAATCTATCCTTTCAGATACAGCTGCAGAGAATGCTGCACGTCAGTTCAATGCTTCTTCAGAGAACCAGACCAGACAGTTTATGTCTAGCATGGCTACACAAGTAAGTCAGTTTAACGCAACACAGATTAATGCTACCAATCAGTTTAATGCTGGGCAAGTCAATGCTGCCAAGCAGTTTAATGCTCAGGTGGAGAACCAACGTGATCAGTTCAATGCACAGAACAGACTTGTTGTAGCTCAAGCTAATGCTCAGTGGAGGCAGAATGTTGTTACGATTAACACTGCTGCCCAGAACGAAGCAAACATGGAGAATGCTCGTCAGATCAATAGCCTCACAACCAATGCCTTGGATCAACTTTGGCAACGTGAGAGAGACCTGATGGACTATGGTCAGACCTCTGCTGAGAATGCAAAAGATAGGGCTTTGAACATCTTGTTGGCTGACAAGAACATGGATATGTTTAAGGCTAAACTATCTGCAGAAGAAGATGCCGCAGCATCAGAGTTCTGGACTAACCTCGCATACAAAGCCGTAGGATGGGACTAACGTAGATGGAAAATAACAAACAAAAGAGAACAAGAGCTTCCGCCTTTGCTCTTGGTAGACCTGACCCGCAAGCACAAGTTGCTCGGTTAGGGGATGCAGCACAAGAAGATCTCGATCTAGGTTTTACACCTGATGTTCTTGATACATATACAAGCACTATTCGGGGCAGTGTAGAGGAAGCTCTTAAGCAAGTAGCTGAAAGGGATGTGTCTTCTTCCTCTGACTTTAGCCGCAACGACATGGTGTTCAGAGGTGCAGGTGACCTGCAATCTTTGGTTGACCAGACTGAAGGTGCTGGAGACTACAACACTCTCTTTGGTTTTGCTCAGGATAAAGATACCCCATTCAAAGATGTTGATGTCACTAAGATGACCATAGGAGAACTAGAGGCTTTCACAGATCCTAGCGGTGAGTATGGTCAATGGGTGAAAGCTCGCAACAAAGGCGTAGTTGGAACACCTCTTGGTCGTTATCAGATTATCGGTTCAACCCTTAAGGATGTTTCAGAGGCTCTTGGTTTCGACAAAGATACAGTCTTTACACCAGAGGTGCAGGATCAGATGTTTGCTTACCTAGTCTCAAGACGTTTAAATAAGGCTAAGACAGATACGCAGATGTTAAGTGAATTACGTAATGAATGGCAGGGGTTTAAATCTGTTGACGACGACACACTGTTGGCTGCTGCTAAACAGTTTAGTTTCTCTAAGAAACCTAAAGTAAGACCACAAGGACTAGGAGCAAGAGACTCATGATAGACTTATTTGGTGCACCCATCCCAGGGCAATCCTTAACCAGAGAACCTAAGAATGCTCCTTACGAGAGTCCTCCTGAGATCGTTGATCCAGAGGAAGCTCTGATGGTTCACCTAGATAGACTAGCAGACGCAGACCGCATGGAATCTATCTTGATGTTGTTAGAGAACGATGCCCCTGTAACTATCGTAGCTGATAACATTCTGCGTGGTGCAGTAGCAGCTGGTATCCACGGTGTAGACGTAAGCTTAATCATCAAGAAGCCAATCGAAGAATGGATTGCTGGTACAGCTAAAGAAGTAGGTGTTCCTTTCTTAACTGGTTATGAAGATGAAGGTGGACGTGCCGCCCGTGAAGCCCATGCCGAGTTGATGGCTCTACGTAGTGTGCCTAAGGATGTCATGGAGATTACTCAGGCAGACAAGAAGCAAGCAATGGCTCTAGCTGATGAACAACAAGGCTCTGAGATGCCAGACCAAGAGCAGCAAGAACAACCACAAGAACAACAGCAAGAACCTATGGCTATGGAGCAGCAACCTCAAGAAGAGCAAGCTCCTTCAGCTAAAGGTCTAATGGCGAGGGTATAAAGATGGGCTTCTCTTATGTAGGTGCTAACCGTGCTATTGCACGTATTGAAGACAGAAAGGAACGCCGTGAGCAGTTCTTGATGGAGCTTATGGAGAGACGTAAAGCTGTCCTTATCCCTGAGCTTATGAAAAGATATGACGAGACTAGGGCTATCCAGAAAGCAAAGACAGAAAGACTGTCTACTGCTAGAAGCTATGGCCTGTCTACTCAAGCAGCTGCTATCCTTGAGTCAAGTGGTGAACTGGATCGTTTCATTTCAGATGTATCTCAAATAAAAGACTTACCAACTAGTCGTGTTAGAGACCTGAGTGAAGCTATCGTAAGCTCTGTCCCTAAAGAGAAGGCAGCACAGGCTCTACGTTACGCCTTAGATACAGGTGTAATTCAAGATCCTACCTCTGATGGTTTGATTGATGTTCTATACGCAAACACAGACGAAGACTTAACCTCTGCCTTTGGTAAAGCAATGTCCTCTATCAGTGGACCCACAGCTGATCGTCCAGGTATTGCGCCAGTAGACGTAAACATAGCAGCCCTGAGACCCATTGATTCTCAAGAGACAGCAAGAATACGTAAGAACCTTGAGCAAAGTCTGAAGGGTATCCTTGAGTACACAATAAGTCCAGACAACCAGATCATCTGGAATGACCCTGCCTCTGCTGTAACTATTATCGACAATGCAGTTAAGTACTATGCCCAAGTATCTAGAGATCCTCTTGTAAGAGCAGACCCTATTGACATCGTTAACCAAGTTACTGACTCTGTTCTGACACTGAAAAACAAGTACGGCGTAGACTATAAAGACATAGCTGAGAATTACCAAACTTTTCCTTTAGTTCCTTTGCCTAAAGTGAAGAACCCTCTTGAAGACGATAATGAAAACCTAACTCTTGAAGAGATGATGTTTAAGCAAAGCCCTGTGAAAGATTACACAGTACCATCTACAGCAAGTATCGATGACTACCTAAATAACTCTTACATCGAGTAAATAAGATGACAGATTATACTAATAGAGCAGCCGAGGTCGAGTCCTTCATGGACTTGATGGAAGATGACGACTTCAAGAAAGACCTTATTCAATTCTACTCAGGTGGGCGTTACAAGATGTCCAAAGAGGACATGAAGAAGGAAGGCTTTGAAGGTCTATCCAAACGTTTTGCTGAACACATGAGGCACCAAGCTTGGAATGAAGTGACAGCCGTCAAAGACTTGAACTACGTAAACAACAAGGACATGGATCAAAGAGGTAAGGATGCCTTTGGTCGTCTTATCAAAGCTTGGGATAACTCACAGTCTGCTGGTACAGGTTTCTTCGAGGGTGTTGGTGACTTCAGTGAGGCTATCCTTACAGCCCCCTCAACCTACGTAGGCTTAGGTAGTTTTGGTTTAGGTAAGGTTGGTGCCAAAGCTGCTAACTATGCCACACAGACTGCTCTCCGTGGTGCCTTGAAGCAAGGCTTGATGAAGAACATAGCTAAGTCAGCTGCTACAAAGTCTGTTGGTGCACAAGCCCTACGCAGTGGTGCCCTCGGCTTTACCAGTGGTGCTGTCATCGGTGGTGGACAAGCTATCGCAGAAGGTGAGATCAGAGAAGAAGTTGTTGAAGGCTTTGAATACGGCGGTAAGGATGCCCTGAGGGATGTCCTTATCTCTGGTGCTATTGAAGGTACCGTTGGCGCAGGTCTTGGTGTTATCTCAGGTGCTATCGGAGCAAAGAGACAGAACACAGTCAAAGACTTCTTGCAAGAACGTGGCAGAGTTGTAGCTGAGAAACGACAAGAGGCTGCAGAGAAAGCTTTGTTCACTCTTAATGAAGCACCTGAGTCTGTTAAGAAAGAAGCTAGTAAGATCCTATCTGACTTAGATGATATCTTTGCTGCACGTGAAGGTGTCAAAGGGGCTACAGGTATTAAAGATCCCTTAGATCCTGAGAGAGTTAAAAGAGGTCAGGCTATCCTAAATGCCATGACAGATACCAAGGCAAACCCAGTGTTCTCATCTGGCCTATCTGTTGATACTATGCGTAGTGTTGCAGCTGCAGCATCTGAGCTAATGCAGAACCAGAAGCTTGGTATTGAAGGATCTGAACGTATCACTGAGTCTGTTGCTCGTGCCTTAAGTGGGGAAGGTGCAGAAGAAAACTTCAAGATGATTGAAGGAATCAGAAAGAAATACGGTCTGAGTAAGGACGAGTTCTCTTTGATCTACTTGGCAGAAGCTTCTCGTGCTGGTCGTGTACTAGGTTTTCAAAGTGCTATCAAGAGAGGTGCCAAGGTTGCACTAGGTAAGATAGACGAAAAAGAGACGAGTGACCTTGATGTTATCTTCTCTAAAGGTGCATCCTCTATCTCAAGTGGAGAAGCAGAAGAGATTGTAGGTCAAGCTGTCCGTAGGTCAACTAAAGACCAGAAGATTTATGGTTTCTTCCAAGACCTAGACGCTATGCGTATTGCATTCATGACCTCTCAACCAGCAACTACAATGCGAAACCTTAGGAACTCTGGTATCCTTCTGGCGACAGACGTAGTTGATGAGGTAAACAGAGGTCTTTACAAAGGTCTTTTCCAAGGTGATGTAAGGTCTGTCAAAGACATTATCCCTAACACAACATCAATGTTAAGAGGGTTTACAATAAACAACGCAGAGGCTAAGATGCTGAAGGCTATCATCATGGATGAGATGCCAGAGACATCTAGACGTTTGTACTCCAACGCAGCAAGAGTTGAGATGGCCCTTGAGGGTTCTTCTGTTATGGCTAAAGCTGGTCGTGTTGTTAACGTATTCAACACAGCCGTAGATAGTGTCCTAAAGGAAGGTATGTTCTACGGTAGCTTGGATAGGCAGTTCAGAGATAAAGGGTTATCCTTAAAAGACTGGTTAAAAGAAAACAAGTCTATGGAAGAACTACCCGAAGGTATCTCCTTCGAGAAGTCTATCAACGAAGCTCAACGTCTGACCATGCAGTACGACTTTAAGGGTGACGACTCTGCGTTAGGTACGACTGCAAAGACGTTTATATCAATCAACCGTAAGGTTCCATTCCTTGTATCACAAGGTTTGGGGATGCCCTTCCCACGGTATACTGCAAACCACCTACAGATGGTAGCTGAGTACACACCTGTACTAGGTGAGCTTATGCACAAAGGGAAGCTTATTAAGTCGTCCGAAGATCCTGCTCAAAGGATGGCACGTCAGATGACAGGTATGTCCCTTCTACTAGGAGGGTATGCCTTAGCATACGAAAGGGATGGTGAGGTAGACTACGGCTCTATTCGTAATGCCTTAGGTGAAGAGGCTGACATGAAACAGTATGCTGGTTCTATTCTTGCCCACCTTTATGTAGGTGATTTGCTTTGGAGACTAAACAAAGGTCTTCCAGTTAACTTTGATAGAAACGAAGTATCAGCTGTTTTTGGTGGTATACCTGAGTTCTCACTAGATCTCGGCTTTCCAGAATCAGTCTATAACTCCTTAAAAGAAGGCGCACCGACAGAAGAGTTTGAGAAAGAGCTAGGTAACTTTTTAGCTACCTTCACGATGCCTCTGGCTCTTGCAAGAGATACATACAACCAGTTCAACCCCGCAGCATCTGGTAATCCTTACGTAAGAGACTTAGCTCTTGGTGAAGATGTTAGCCGTAAAGGTGCTGGTGCTTTGTCACAGGGTATCTTTGGACCACAAGCCACACGTTTCTTACCAGACGTAGGTTTCGTACAGTACACCCAATCATTTGATGGGGAACAAGACATTAAGATCTATGACTACGACAACCCTGTTGCTAGAAGTACTGTTAGCCCTTTGTACAAACAAATCTCTGGTGGTACTTCAGAGCCTCCTCTGACTGCACTGCAGAAGTACCAAAGCCGATACGGTATTAAGAACTGGCAGATGTTCAACAAAGGATCTCTAGGTGCATTAGCAAATGCAAACACAGAACTTGTTGTTCAACAGAGGTTAGCTAAAACACTTCCTCAAAAGTTTGAGGCTTGGAAGAGTGAAGCCCCTGTCAGCAATAAGTTTGGTCGTCTTACCTTTGACGAGTTAACACCAAAGTCTACAGGTATTCCTATGAAGGAATTAAACAAAGAGAAGGCAGAGATACTAAAGCAGTTTATTCGGCAAGAGATTGCTGCAGAAGCATCTGAAGTTCAAGACATGTTTGATACCTTCGTGGCTAGAGACCCAGTCAAAGCAAGGGGCTACATCCGCAACAACTTTGTTATTCAAGTAAAGGACAAAGGCAAGGATGTCTTCAACCAAGCTGCAAGAGAACTTGGGTTTGATGGCTACAAAGAGATGATAGGTTCAGCTGAGTCTGTCAAAGAAGAGATCAACCTACGTCTACGTCTTCTTAACCAAGTACCTCTAGAGAAGTCTACTGACATCTACTCAACACGTTAAAAAGAAAAGACCCCCAGTTATTAGCTGGGGGTTTAGTCTGTTGGTATCTACTTATTTTTCTTTTCAAGCATTCGTTCACTATACCTGAATGCTTCATCTATGATCTCGTCAGACCGTAGATACCTGCCAGATGATATCAATCCACTCAATGCACATCCAGCAAAGTAGTCCCCCAAAGCAACCTGCCCTGGAGGAGTACTATCCGTATTATCTTTCTTCAAGAACTCTTGGGCTTCCTGCTCAAGGGTTTTCTTTTTAGGTGGCCTACCTCTTGGTCGTTTTGGTTTCTGCTCCATAGGCACCTCACTTCTTAGATTGATGTTGGATCAAGGCTTGTAAGTACCAGTTAGATTTCTTCAAGTCTTCTAATCCATTCTTATAACGCCAACGATGCTGGTACTTAGCAATGTTACCTCTTAGGTAGCCGATGTACTCCTCGTCAGTCAGGAAGTCTTTGATGTAGTCAATGCACTCAATAGATCCCTGTCCGTAGTGAGACGGATTGTTAACGTTATCATTGGCTGCAGCAGTCTTCATTTCGTTTCTTCCTATTACTTCTAGCAAGTTGCCTACAAACTCCTTGCGATCCTCACATTCACCACAGACACCATCGTCGTCAAGAAGATGACCACAGTATACACAGTTTGTCATAGTCTTTCCTTCATGAATACCTTAACCCACTCAGCACAGATACCACTACGTACAATGTCATCTACACCAAACTCAACAATAGGTATGTCCAGCATATGTTTCTTGGCTAGGTGAATAACTTTAGATAGACCATCAGCTTCCTTTAGGTCAGACTGTTGTACATCACCGTTGAGGACAATTTTACTATCATCTCCGACTCTTGTCAACAACATCTTTAACTCATGGGTTGTGATGTTCTGTGTCTCGTCCACGATAATGAATGCACTCTCAAAACTACGTCCCCGCATAAGAGCTAGGGGTGCCATCTCGATGTTACCATTCTTAATGCCTGTCTCTACTGCACCTTTACCTAAGTGCTTAGTTAAGACATCGAGTACAGGTAGTGCCCAAGGGTATGTCTTCTCCTCTAAGGTACCAGGAAGGTACCCCAAGTCTTTACCTACAGCAATGTGTGGTCTTGTGATAACAATCTTGTCGATCTCTTTAAGGGTGTACAAGTCAGCAGCAAAGGTAGCTGTGACATACGTCTTACCTGTACCAGCTGGACCAAGGATGAACACCTGATCGTGTGTCTTCATGTGGTCCCACAGTTGTTTCTGGTTGTCTGTACGTGGGACAAAACCAGATGTCTTCTTAGTTGCAGCACCTTTGTAGTTTGTCTTGCGACGAGAACGTGTTTGTTTCTTGGGTGGTTCACTGTCCATCTTTATTTTTTTCCATTTTCTTAGCTTGGTAACGAGCTTTATCGTAAGCTTTTTTATGGTCTTTATTCTCTTGTGTCCAAGCCCTAACCTGCTGGATCTTCTTCTCTCTGTTAGCTCTGTACCACTTTTTCTGGTATGCACTATTTCTGAGACTGTTAAACTCTTTCTTCTGTTCTGGTGTCATACTGTAACCAACTCTGCTTCTGTGTAAGGAATGTGAAAGAACTTCTCACCTTTAACGATTTTCCTACCGAAGGCAGGTTTGATTGTATCAGGTGTCATCTGTTTACCTTTGATTAACCAACACTGTGTGAGGTCTGAGTTGAATACGTAGAAGTTAACTCTACTGTTGTATTTTTGCAACAGTCTACTCTTACGTTCTGGTATCCGTATCTCTACCCACGTAGTAGGCCAGTCTGACTTCCAAGCTGTCTTCACCTCGGCTTCACTGTGGTACACTTGACCTTCGTACTCACTGACTACATCTGCGTAATAGTTCTCAGCAACAGACATGATACGGTGACCTCTGTCTTCTAAGACCTTAAGTAAAGATGCCTTAGCTGGGTTGTCGTACTTGTCATACAAACCTCTATCAAACGCTTTACGAACTACTGCCATGGATATACTCCTTTAACTCTGTGTACCCACCTATATGATTACCCTGTGGATCAAACACCTGTGGAACTGTAGTGTAACCTGCTTGTTTAATTAAAGTCAACACCCACTTGCTGCTTTGCTCTTGAACGTTATACGCCACAAAAGAATAGCCCTTACCTTTCAGCAGGGCTTTAGCATCATCGCAGAAGTTGCATTGGTTACGTGTGATAATAACGTACATTCTGTTTCCTTATAATTGGCCCACCCTGTAGGACTCGAACCTACAACCTGCCGATTAGAAGTCGGCTGCTCTATCCAGTTGAGCTAAGGGTGGTCAAGCTACCGTGCTTTTAATTCGTACAGTAGCTTTTGCTGTTCATACTCTGACATTATCATCCATTCACGGATCTCGTCAATAGTTCTTTTACACCCCACGCAGTATCCATCTTCTATTCGACAGACCTTTACGCAGGGTGAAGGAACAGTGCCTATGTTAGGTCTACGATTTCGCATGAGTCGCCAGAGCAAGCTAGTGTCTGCATACCAGAGGTGTTGTCCTCTGCTTCATACTCTTTCATCTTAGCCCAGTCGATTGACTTAGGCATAACTGATAGCAGTGTTTCGTAGTCAGACTTACCTACCTCTTGATAAGGTGCTTGCTGGTATGTGTGCTCATTGTACGGCAGGAATGATACACCTGACATCTCGTCGAAGTGTTCATACACAAATGCACCTACCTCGAACCACTCGTTAGCCTTGACGTTGATAGTCACAGATGGCTTATGCTCACACCAGTTACGTTGGTATGCCAGCCACATCTTTAGTTGGTCAATAGCTGATACGTCTGAGGTAACAACGGCATTGTCAGGTGACTTAATTGGAAAGCTAAATACTGTAGTCTGGTCTGGCTTGAATGCGTCAGGCTCATTTGGAATCCCTTGGTCAATCATGAACTGCGTAAGTGGATCCTTATTATCACCACGGACAGTACGAATATAATAGGGGCTGTGACGAGCATGAATACCACTAGCACTGTCAACAAGTTGAGAGACGGTTCCAGAAGGTTTGACACAAGTGATAGCAGCAGAAACTGGGATACCAAGGCGTTCAGCCCACTCAGAGTTCGTAGTAACAGCAACATTTCGTAGGTGCTCCAGTGTTTTATTCAGACCAACGTTCTCTGTGGTCATCAAGGGGTTATCCATAATACCTGTAAGGCTTACACCTAACAGTCGTTCTTCTTCTGTGTTCTTTTGCCACACTTTTCGCAGGTATGGGAACTTGGTGTATGTAGACTGAATAGTCCCAAGTATTGTAGCCAGTCGAACTTTCCGTTCCAAATCTTCAATAGTGTCTGTAGCACGAACAACACACTCCGTTAAGTTGCAAAATTGGTACGGGCGCAAAATTATCTCACTACATGGGTTCGTCCCAAAGTTGTATTCTGGATCACGTCTACCATTTTTAGCTGCTTGTTTCTTAGATGCTTGACGGTTGAAGATGCCACGTTCACCTGAGCCTGACTCAACCAATGCCATCCACTCACGCATGAACGACAGGCTGTCTGGCTTCTCAGTATATGACACAGAGTTATTAGCCAAGGCACGTTGTGGATTGTTCTCCCACCACTGACCTGACTTAGCATGACGCATACGGTCATCACTCAAGTTAGACAGAGAGATCATAGCACTGCGGCGTACACCACCAACGACTACGACTTCACCGATCTTACACATGATGTCGTGTGCTTCCATGCTGGATAGCTTACGTCCTTGTGCATCCTTGAAGATGCGGATAACAAAGTTGAACAAGTCTACCAGTGGTGCTGGACCAGAAGCACGTCCACCGAATGTCTTTAGTCGTGCACCTGCAGGACGTACACGTGATACATCCCACTTAGGGATCTCACCTGAGTACAGCAATGCAATCACTTGACGTAGAGCTTTAGCCCAACCTTCTTTACTATCCTTAACTACGACTGTAGTCTCGCTGTCGAATAACTCTGGTACCTCTGGCAGCTTAGTCACGAACTGACGTTCTACAGAGAAGCCTACACCTGTACCACACAACAGAATGAACATAGCCTCATCGAAAGACTTGGGGTCATCTACTGGTAGGTATGAGCAGTTATACCCTGCTGTGTTGTCACGTTCTAGTGCAGGACCAGCTGTCATCATAGCTCGCATAGAGGGCATAACCTCTAGGTTCAGGATGGCCTGTTCAATCTCATTCTCTACGTCTTGGTCTACCTTTGTGTGTACAAGGTTACTGATGTAACGTGATACAGTCTCGGCCCAAGACTCACGCCGTCCTTCATCCTCTAACCATCGTGCATAACGTGATGTGTGAATAAATGCTTGGTAATCTGTTGGTAACATATTGTTCATCGGTTGTCTCCGTCTCCTTTAAGTTTGCCTCTTAGCTCTCTGTCATCGAGCTTCCTTACGTTCATCGCCAGGGTTACACCTAAGTCACCACCGTAGTAGTTAGCCAGTGCTGTTGCGTAGAATACAACATCCCCTAGTTCTTTGATGATATCAGTTGAAGTGTATCTGTTGTTATCACGAATAAGCTTCTTGATCTTCTCAGCTACTTCACCTGCTTCACCAACTAGCCCTAGTGTGTTCTCGACTAGTCGGTCATGACCCTCAGTTAGGATCTTATCTTCTACCCACTCTGAGTAATCCTTAAATGGGTTACTAGACGCCTCAGTCTCAGGGAACATTTCGTAGTACTCAAATGCTTCCAAGTCTTTATTAGTTATCATGTCTGGTCACCTCACAGTCTTTTACTTTCACGTCATCTACATCGTACAAGATATCTCTTACCAACCGTTCAACACAGAAGGAATGATCTTCATGTACATCAATAAAGTTAGCGTCAGGATCTACCCACAGCAAAACATTTATCTCAAACTCCATTCGGAAACTCCTAGTTATACTTTAGTGAACAGTTGTGTCAATCACAATCTTGTTGTTTCGGTTCTTCTTCCAACCACTCTTGGGGTATAGTCTTGTTGGAATACTTAAATCCATTCTTGATACACCAGTCTTCGTATGTTGTCTTGCTACCCTTATATAGTTTAGCTCGACAGTTTGTAAAGACGAAACGTATATCTAAATGAGGATACTGTTTCTTAATCTCTTTGTGCTTACGTCTATCATCTGTAAGGAACCTTCCCTTAGTCTCAATGATTATACCATTCTCAAGAACAAAATCAGGTGTGTAGGTTCTGTACTTAAGGTCTACCCACTTGATCTTCTTCTTTTCGTAAGTGTACTTAACCTTTTGCTTGTCAAGGAAGGCGGCTGTATCTTCTTCAAGACCTGACCGATATCCTTCCTTGATGCCCCTCATTCTACTTCTATTGAAAGCCACACTTAAAACTCCAAGTCTTCAAAGGCGATAGGTTTCTTAACAACCTTTGTCAGGTACAAGGGGCCGTTGGCGTATACAAACTTACGTAGATTTGGGTAGCAAGCCTTCTTATACTCACAGTAACCACAAGCAAAAGGAAGCTTCTTGTTTCCGTTAGGTGAGTCAGCCTTTTGATCGACAGGTTCGAAGGCTCTCTCTGGTGGTTCACCAGCTGCCACCATCTCCTTGAGGTAGGAGACTTCTTGTTCTTTCTTTTCGAACTCGTCTGTGAAATCGTAGATGTCTAGGCAAACATCCCCATTCACTTTATCAACAACAAGGAACCCGCCCCTCTTCTTGTCTGTTACAAGGGGATCATCCTTTGCTGCGTACACATAGGAAGACAGCTGAGAGATGTATCCGAATGGATCTTCCTTACGTAGGTTACCGTTCTTAAACTTCTTGAAGCCAGCTGGAGATGCAGTCTTAACGTCGATAGTCATACCATCAATGACAGCATCACGGTGTCCTTTGATTCCGTGTACATCCATCTTGTCTTGCATACCTTCAACCTTGTGTCCACCAGCAACAGCTAAGGCAAGGACTAGCTCCTCAACTACATCACCGTAGAAGAACTTCAACAAGGTGTTTGGGCCGAGGCTCTCTGCTGTGTCTGGCATGTTGATCTTGTACCACAGCTTGCGTTTACAGGGTGTCCCTAAAGACGACAAAGACAGGTAGCTGCGTGGCTCCTGCGGTTTCTTAAATCTGCTCTCTGCTAGGACAGCTATGTTCTTTGACATGAACTCTCCAACAGCAGAGTCCCAACCGTTAAGACCAAGGATGGTTTCCTCGATGTCTTGTACTAATGTATCAATACTCTTACTCATCCTAAGACCTTTCTAAGTTATGGTTTGCCCCCACCCAGTTAAGGGAAGGAGCTTTCTTTTAACACACACTTAGAAGAGTCCTAGAAAGGAATTTCATCCCCAGCAAGAACTGGAGTTTCCTCTTTAGGAGAAGGGGCACTTGCTTTAGAAGGAGACCCAGCATCGCCAGAGGCTAGGGAGGAGAGATCCTTGAAACGAGGTGAGCCTCCTTCTGATTCGTAGACGACATGGTCTACAACTTGTACAGACTCAAGGCGTGTGCCGAAACGTCCTTGTCCTGCATCAAATACAGACACAGTAACCAACCCTGTGGAACCATTGCCAATCAAGCCATGTGTTTCCAAGTCCCAAGGTTGACCCTTTACGTCTGCTACTTTTGGTGTACCACCTGCCCACTCATGACGTGGGTGAACACATGGACGTTTAACTGTGACACGTACACCTTCTGCGGTGTTCTCCATCTTGGTAGCACATCCAGCTTCTTTCAGCTTTGCTGCATCTTCATCCTTCAGGATCAAGGTGACTTTGTATTCACCGTCTGTCTCTACGTTCCAAGGGGAACGATCACGGTTGCTTTCGAAAACCTTTGCCCACTCCATTGTTGCGAACAGTTCTAGGTACTTTGTTTTTACTCTATCAGCCATAGTCTTAACCTTTCTTTTTCTAGGTATTTAGTTTGTATCATACAGTTTTAGTGGGTGTCAAGCCAGTTTTTTCCTACATCGTAAGATCCTGGTGTAGGTATCTTGAACCCTAGCTCTTGGCCTACCTCAAGCATACATTGTGCCTGTAGTTTACCTAGTGCTTCGGCTTCTTCTTGTGTTCCTATCACCTCTGTCTGGTATTCATCGTGGATGAAACCCACCAGCTTAAAGTTGATGCCTTGCTTACGTGCCTCAGATGTCCACTTGATTAGAGTGTGCTTCATCAAGATACTTTCAGCTGACTGTAGCATACCAGCTAGAGCCTTGTGTGCTGAAGGTATCTTAACTTTACGTCCGTCATACCCAGTGAAGTATCCTTGCTCTGCAATGTAAGGTATCAACCTATTCTTAAGTTGTGCTAACCCGTCAATAGACTTAACGAATGAGTCACGTGCTTGTGTTGCTTGCTTCTGGTTTACCTTCAGGATCTGTGCAGTCTTAGCTACACCAGCACCAAGAAGCCAAGCATAAATAAAAGTCTTAGCCATGTCACGTGTTGCGTGAGGTAGACCTAGAGCTTTCTTATTAACGTTGTGAATGTCTGTTTCGTTTTCCTTCTTACCTTCCATGATAGCTTTGGCGTACTGATCTGCATCAAAGTGCCGCCACAAGTAGTCTGCTAGAACTCGTAACTGAATACCATCAGCATCAGTACCAACCAAGAAAGAACCACTAGGCACAGTCCAGCATGAACGTAGATGTGAATCATATTGTTTCTTTACCTCTTCGACAGCTGTCTTTGCTTCACCATGAAAGGCAGAAGGAATGTTAGCTGTGTTGGGTGACTTGTGGGCACAACGCCCAGTCCATGCACCTATGTTCATGATGGTACCGTGTATACGTCCATCCCCTTTGACCTGCCCTAGCCACTCCACCAGTGAGCTTCTACGTCCTTCTAAGGTAAGCCACTTAGCCAAAGCCTTTGCGCCCTCAGGGGCATCCTCTGGGAGTGTGGATAGGTTATCCTCTGTGACTGCCCACCCGTACTTGGATAGGTGTTCCTTCTTCTCCTTATAGAATGCTTTGTCCATAGACTTGATAACTGTTCCGTAAGGGTCACCAACATTAAGGCGTTCAAACTTGAGGTGTGTCTTAGTCTTATCGACAGGTTGCCAGCCAGCTTCCCACAAGGCATCAATACGATCCTTAGGAGAACCAGGTTTGAAGTCAATCCAATCGTGACACACAAGGTCTTCGCCATCCATTGTGGTCAATGCGTACTTCTTCTTGGCATTAATCACTGTTGCCATCTCTGTGCCATCTTTCTTGAGGCGATACTTGATCCTATTCACCTCAAGCATCTTCGGTGGGAAGTCTACTTGAAACTGTTGCTCAAGCTTATTCATCTGAACTTGGATTGAGTTAAGAAGGAACTCAGCTTTATTGCTGTCGAAAGCAAAGCCGTAGTACTTAGTCCGAACCAATTCAATCTGTAGGTCATGCTCTGCACGAAGGGATCTCTTCCAGTCAGGATCAAAGATGTACTTCTTGAAGTGCTTAAACAAGGCTTCTGTTGTATCCAAGTCACCATACCAGTACTCAACCATCTCGTCTGAGAACTCTTCAAAGGCATGGAAGTCACCTTTGTACACACCAAGCCTACGTCCCCAAGCATCTAGGCTGTGAGGAGAACGAGCACCCTTAGGGATTGCAATGTCGTAGTCCAGTGTACGAGACACAATCAAAGTATCAATGATCTTGTGTGGATCAATGAGCCGTGGTTGTAGTAATCGGTTAAGCTCTGGTGCATCGAACTGCACAAAGTTATGACCAACAACATAATCCAAAGACTGATACCACTTGATAGCCTCTGCTTTAGCAACAGGATCTTCGTGACACTTCTCAAACTTATACACCTCACCTGTGGTTAGGTCTTTCCCACCACATAGCCAAAGCTTATCACTGCCTTCCAGCTTGTTTGTTTCGATATCACTGACTGCTATCTTCATACTCTGAATGAAACCTCTTCTAAGATTGTGGTGTCTGGATCGTAGTATACCGAACCAGCATTACCTAACTTAGAGAATGGACGGTTCTTGTCAACAATAAAGTTTGTTGTGTTACGTTCCATCTCATCTTCGGCCTCAGTGTCACGTTCTAGTTTGATACAAATGATTGCTTCTTCCTCAAGAGATGCAGCATACTTTGTTCGTCCGTCATCATTGACCTGTGAGATAAAGATCACACCGATGTCTAGTTCTTTGGCTAGCTGTGCCATACGTGCACCCAGTGTTGTCAGTGTACTGGTGGCACCTTCGACACCTGCGTTGGATAGGTAGGCTAGTCGTTGGACGTGGTCAATGAAGATGAACTGTGCGCCGTAGACTGTAGCTGCTAGACGTACATACTCAAGCAGAGCCATTGGGTCATCGTGTGCTTGCATCTCAAAGATGATTGTCTTCTCGTCTTGTGCTGCTTTCTTGGCTGCTTCGATTACCTGATCCTCAGAGATACCATTCTCTTGGGCATCTTCTTTGGTACGAACATTGGCACCTAGCTCATAGGTTGCCATAGCACGGTAGGTTGTGGACTTCATCTCTTCCATGTGAAGCAAAGCAATACGTGTCTCAGACTTCAGTAGGCCAACTTCAAAGTAACGAATAAGTTCTGTCTTACCTTGTCCACGCAATGCCTTGATGAATGTCAGACCACCTTTAACTAAGCCTCGGATCTTATCATCCAAACCTGTGTGTCCTGTTGGAACATACTCGTAAGGGTTCTCTGTTGTGATAGCTTTCTCTACTTCGATGTCACCAACAAAGAAGTTGTCTGGGCTGAAACGTTGGGGCTTCAATGCTGCCCACTTCAAGTCATCGACATCACCTGACGTGATGAAGTCATTAGCATCCTTGTGCTTAGTCAAAGGTACATAGTAGAACTTCTCTGGGAACAGACCATACAGTCTGTTGGCTGCTGCCTTTCCTGCTTCGTCTTGCTCACCAGCATACACGATCTCACTGAATGAGTTGAGATACTCAAAGACATTCTTGATGAACTTCTCTGAGATAGATGCGCTGGGCAATGACTTGACTGGATAGCTTTTACCTAAGGCTTGGTACAGAGATGCCGCATCGAACTCACCCTCTGTTATGTATAAACGTTTGCTTGAACCAGCATTGAAGTCAGGGCCGAATAGATCCTTAGGTGATCCTCTCTGCTCAGTCCAGAACTTCTTCTCGTCATAGCCACGGTACTTTGTGTTGTTAGGGTACTTGAAGGCATACCGAACAGGCACACCATCTTCGTCAAGCTGAAGCTGGATCTTGTACAGACGTGCTACGTCCTCGTCTAGTCCACGAATACCTTTGAAGGTAGCTGACTTGATGGGACGGTTCTGATCTTTGGGTTGCTCTATAGCTTGGACAGGGTATGTTTCCTCTGCCCAATCAAAGATCTGTGTCCGAAAGTTTGGACGTGGGTACGATGAACTACAGCCAAAGCAATAACCTGTGCTCTTCCCAGGATTCCAAGCAAAGGCATCACTGCTTCCGCATGATTCGTATGGACAAGGCTGGTGTGTTACTTCGTGTGTATCTTCTACTGCGTGTGCTGCACTCATGTGCTTATCTCCTTGTGTGTTAAGGGTTGTTCTGTATCTCTATCTTGAACAATCCAGACGATACCTCAAGAGATGATACGATGTCAAGGAACTGTTGGTAGGACATGTATATCATCTGGTACTCCCCTAGTGCTTCCTCGTACTGACGCATGTAGACTGACATGTCGTCACCCATGATAACCTCAACGTCTTCGAACTTATCACTTTCATCTAGGGTAGTGACAACAGTTGCGTCACTCTCAAACTCTACAGTAAACATCAGTCTATGTCTCCCTCGTGCCAATCATCCCAGTCATCCTGATTTGCTTTCTCACGTTCCTTAGCACGTTGACGTTCTTCTTTAGTCATCTCACGGATATGTTTAGCACGATCTACGTGCCACTCTTTAGGTTCCTTCTTTGCCATCGTGCCACTCCACTACTCGGCCTGTGTTCCATGTGTCTGCTGCTGCCTGTGCTGCGGCTAACAGGTCAAACACTTTCACTGGTGTGTTGTTGTCAAAAACTGCTGTGTTCTCTCGCATGTACTCCCATTGTCCATGCTCTATCTCAAACATAACTGCGTATTTCATTTCTTTTATTCCTCGTATGATCTCAGTGCTTCCCACGATACAGGGAATAACTCAATCATCTTATCATCAATCTGTTCAGCCACCAGTCGTGTCTCTAGCTGCGTGTCAGGCTTGCACCGTAGCTGGCACATAGCAGCAAAGGCATCTAGTGATCCAGACCAGTACCACTCAGTCATGGTTGATTGTGGTAGTACCATCCGTGCTTGCTCTGGGGCTACACCTTGCTCAAGCAGTTTCTTGTACACCTCTAGTCCTAATTCTTCGGGTGTGTCGTATGGATAGTGTCCTGACTTTAGTGTGAACTCTTCTAACTCAACTACACCATAACTCCCCTGCTTCTTGTCAGCACTGCGCCCACGCCACTGGTCAGGCACATAGAACTCAGGTTCATCATCAACGTAACGACGACTGATCTCGTTCCAACGCAGGAACTTATGCTTGACCAACTGCCGTGCTATAAAGATTGGTGCTTTGACGTGGAAAGATGCAAAGGCATGACCGAATGGGCTGGTGTGCTTGTGCTTGGCTAGGTACTTAATCAGCTTGGCATCCCGATCAGCTAAGACGTTAGGACCGCCTACTCTACCCTCAAAGGTGCTCTTCTTACCAAAAGACACCCGTGCTGCGTTTACCACTGACAGGTCAGATCCCATGTGGTCAATGTATGTTGCTTCAATCATTTCCATTTCTTCCTTACTTTCCAGTACACCCAGCACTCCATACAGTGATCGTCACTTAAGATCCAGTCTATTAGCCAGACGATGTGGGGTTTGTTATTCTTTTTCCAGTGCCAATTCCTAGCACTAAAGGTTTGGTTGTTGTCTCCACCTAACAGGACGTTGAGCAGTACAGACAGTGCTGTCAGAACTCTGTTGATGTACTTACTTATCTTTTCCATCCTGGGGTTCTTCCTCTTCTAATCTGTCCAGTTCCTCCATCATCACCTCAAGCATAGATTCCATACGAGATGATGCGGCGTTGTGCTTATTGATAAGATCATTGAGGGCATCAGCAATGCGTTGCATGTTGTCGTCTACTCTCTCAAGCTCTTTGTCGTAGCTGTAGTTGAGGTACAAAAGGTATGCTGTCAGACCACCAAATCCAAGCAGAGCTACATTAACCATATCCAAATACATCGTGTGTGTTCCTTTCTTATCTTAGTTAGAACAGTGGGTAGTATACCTCACCTTTATCGAACAAGTCTAGGTATTCGTCAAGGTGTACCCGCAGTTTGTCTGCTTGCTGTAGCTTACCGTCCCACTCCAAGTCATCAATCTTCTTTGTTGTCTGAACGATCAGAGTGTGTAGGCTTTCTACTTTCTTTGCTGCTGTCTGCATGGTCTAACTTTCCTATCCAGTGTGTGACATCGTCGTGTTCATAAACTACATCAAGTAGTTCTTGAATTGGTTTAGGTTGTCGTTCTTCTCTTTCCATTCAAAGTAATCTTCCTCTGATAATCCATTCTCAAGCATGAACTCCTGCATATCAACGACACGTTCTAACAACATCTCAATGATGTACGACATACTTTCTGGGTTGTTGTTTTCCTGTAAGAAATGACCAATGGAGTCATATTCTTTTGGTTCCTTATCTTCTTTGGTCATCTTATCCATACCTTTAGTTTGAACTACAAGAAGGGTCTTAAGGTAATACTAATAGTATATACTTATATTATATTATCTTTATAAGAGATAAAGAAACATAAGTTATTTCTAATAGAACTTACTAGTAGTATTACTATTAGATGGCTTTTGTAGTTTACCTTTCAAGACCCTTCTATTTCTTTTTTATTTAGAGTGTGACAATAATATCACATAGTATAGTACGTTCACACCCACTGCTATCACAAACAACCAGTCCATCTATAGTTGTACTATCAGACTGTTTCGTTGCGTAAAGTTACATCAGCTTCGTGCAGCAAGTAACTGTTCTCAAAGTCTGATTCCTTCTGGGATACCTGTTGTCCTATGTCTAGGTCAGAGTTACCAGATGGTTGCAGTACAACCAGAGAGATGTTACGTTCTTGTACGCCAGCTACAGCATAAGACTTTCGTGCTAACAGAATGTCACCTGTCAATCGGTTGCGTACAAGACAGGGCAACTGCTGTGTCAGTGGCATTGCTGTTGGTTGGTACTCGTTTGATACTACTTGTAAGGCCATGTGTTTTCCTTTCCATCTAGGCTTTTAGTTTAGGGTTCAAGTATACACCAATTAGGTGTCTTGGTCTACAGCTTCCCGTGTTTTCACTAGGTCACCGTATTCGTCGTACTCTATTCCCATTGACTCAGCTATCCAAGTCATGGCTGAACATATGTCATCCCACCGTTCATCATCGTTGTGCATTTCTCTGTGTTCATCCAGAGCTAGCCAGATGGTCTCCAGCCACGAAACAGGATTGCCGTAGGTCAGGTGCATATCTTGTGGTTCTAGTTCTCTAAGGGTCATCTCTGCATCTCTCTGTGTATGTTAGGTTAGTTTGTTTGCTTCAAAGACTGCCTTCGCAAATCCTCTTGGCGTTGCTGATCTGATGTTCTTGGTACGCATAGACTTACCGCCAAGCTTCATCATTGGTTTGCTGTACCCATTGCCATAATATTCAGAGCAATCAACTGAATTTTGTTGTGGCATCTTGAAGTCACCACCTGTCCAGAGGCATGTCTTTTTCTTGTAGGCATCCCTCGGTGGTATATACTCAGGCCACTTCGGATGTTCTGCATCATCCTCTGGGATGTAACCACCATACTCGAATGGATGGAAACTGTGGTCAGGCTTGCGCCACAGAGTAGACAACACAGACACTGGGTTCTCCACAAAGTATGGCACACCGAGGTTGTCGAACAGTTCAGCACACCACTTGGCATAGTTACTTGCCTTGATCTGAAACTCTGGGTCACGTTCTGCTTTCTTCTTGAAGTGTGCAGCACCTGATACAGCCATGTCTGTACACACTGGGAATGCCATACCAAATACTACGTTACGTCCTGCAAAGGTGCCGTAGATTGAAGCCAACACATCTTTGTTGTGTAAGTCTGCGTGTGCATATCGGATAGAACCTTCACTACCTTCAAATGTGTCTGTGTTTAAGTTGTCTTTTGAGTGTTGGATGTCAAAGGCGTAGCAGGTATAACCTGCCTCTGCCCACGGCTTTAGTGCTTCACCTGTGTAATCATACAGGGATAGTACGATACCTTTAGTCATTGTGTTGTCTCCTTCTTCATTGTTCCACTCTTTCCAGTTCTATCTCCGTTACGTTAAAGTCACTGTCATTTAGTATTTGCTCTGCGTCCATCTCTCTCACTTTTGTTTCAGCCTCATACCTGCTATCAGCTTCAACCTCATATGAGTTATGGATAGTTACATAAACTGTATATGTCATACTAACTCCTCCTTGTTAGCCCACTCAGGTGCATTACATATGCCTTCCTCTACTAGGCGTGTTGCTGTTCTCCCGTACCACCCTTGTAAACTCCACACTAGGGCTGTATCAATAAGGTACTGCCATGCTTCTACTTCTTCGTCGTAGTCTGCTGGTACCACACCTTCGACGATCTCTATTGCTAACATTGTGTTCATCGTCATTGTCTTATCCTCTTGCCCGTGTTGCTTGCTTGGCTATGTCTGCATAGGTCTGACCCTCTGCTATACCGTCAGCCATGTCTACTATCTGGCGTGTAAAGTCTCGGATGTGGTCAAGGTCTTGTGCTGCATCCATCAGATAGTTCAGTGCATGTTCAAAACGTTTCTTGTAGCTGTCGTTATCATCGAACCAATACGATGTGTTTATGCCACGTTCTGTATCCTCTTTGGCTGTCTGTATGTTAGCCATCAAAGCTTTCAATTCGTACATGATGTCCATCAGGTCTGGGTTGTCGTAGTGTGTCATTGTTGTGCTTCCTTTCTTGCGATCTGCATTGCTTCGCCTAGTGTGTATGTCTCAGCTAGTACCGTTATTGTTTCATCTGTTTCTGTGTCATCACGATACACAGAGTAATAGCCCAAGTATTTCAAGGTGTCTTGGATGTATAGGCTTGAACCTAGTAGGTGCCACTGCCCGTCCATCCAATCACCGCCATACTGATATTCGAAATCGTGTGCTTGCATGGTCTCAGTCCTCGTTCAGTGTTATGCACAGTTGACGTACACCATTGGCGTATACACTGTGCAACTCTACATCCACACGTCCATGTGGTGTTTCTGCGTACCTGTCAACAAACTCTTGGTGTGTCACCTCGTTCACGTCTAGGTCATCCAAAGCATCAACAAAGAATCTCACGTTAATATCTTTTAGCATTGTTCTACGTCCTCGATGTCTTTGATTGCTGCGTATACTGTCTTGAATGTGTAGGCTGCACCGTCAGGTGTTTTCTTTCCTTTTAGTTCTTGTTGCATCATTTCTTTTGCTGCCTCTGTCGCACCAATCATCCGAACCTTGTCTAAAGCATAAAAATATAGGTCTTCGGTGTTGTTGATAAAAAGGGAAACATTCCAGTGATCCCAGCTTGCGTGTCCATAGTATGTTGCCATTGTCTTATTCCTTTTCGGTGTGTGTGTATGGTGTGACACTACGGGCTAATTTCTGCGGTGTCACTAATGACGTTACGTCACTTACATTGTGTCGATCTGTTCGACGTGAACAACAAAACCATCTAGCACAAGGTTTGCGATGTGTGATTGCCAATCGGCATCGATCCCAAAATAAGCCTCATTGTGACGTTGTCTGCCGTGCTGTGTGTAAATATAAATCCACATGTTTTAGTTCCCCTTTGG
>Ga0255752_10001735_pt1 | contig 25019 bp, 25 predicted proteins | sample 011ome_25_FD_179952 | JGI IMG/M metagenome (GOLD analysis project Ga0255752, IMG submission 179952) | Coastal salt marsh microbial communities from the Groves Creek Marsh, Skidaway Island, Georgia - 011512CT metaG (version 2) | ecosystem: Environmental > Aquatic > Marine > Intertidal zone >... | reverse complement strand
GCCAATTGGCGGGGCTTCATTAATATCGATGCGGACATCCAGCACGGTTGGTCCTTTGCGTGCACAAATAGCCTTTATATCCAGTTCCCTGAGATCTTGCGGTGACCGGATAACATGCCCGGATGCACCCATCGCCCGAGCCACAGCAGCAAAATCTACTGCTGTTAACTGGTTGGCAATGGGTTCGGCACCGGTTAATGTTTGTCCATGCTTCACCATGCCAAAGGCACTGTCATTCAAGATGACAAAGATTAGAGTTAATTTTTCCTCCACCGCCACGGTGAGTTCCTGACCGCTCATTAACCAGCTTCCATCTCCGGTAATACAGACCACCGGGGTATCCTCCAATGCCAAACAGGTTCCTACTGCACTGCCAATTGCCCAGCCCATGGATGCAAAATCCATTGCCGCACTAAACAGACCACCATAGTCACGCTGTCCGGCGATACGACGATCAAAAGGGTGCAAATAGTGCGTCCCCCATGCGAAGCTATTGCCAGAATCTGCCAGATATCGCGTATTGGGCGGGAATAGTTTCGGAAGGTAATACATTAAACGTTGAGGTTTGATTGGCGTCGTGTCGGTGCTGTACGCAGACAAATTATCAAACTCAAAATGCATTGCTAGCTCGTCAGACGTAACGTCAGCATGACGCTGAAATCTCTTCGGATTTTCTTTCGGTAGAATTTTCCGAAACCATTGCCGTTGGTTTTTACTGTATTCACCGTCAAGTCGACTAAAAATAGTTTCAAGACAACCGCGCACATGAAGTTTTGCCATCGGAGTGCGCGTCAAATTAGACTCGGTGGACTCAACATGTATCAGTCTACTATTGAGAAGATTTTCAGTATCCCAAGCATTGCTGGAAAACTCGCCAAAGCGCGCGCCAATCGCTACAACCAAATCGACTGCTGGATCCCCTAGCAATTTAATCGCTGAGAGATGCCCGGCAAAACCAATTACACCCATAAATAGTGGGTGATATGGACTGACTAACCCCTTACCGTGGGGCGTCACTATGATTTTCGCGTTAACTCTCGACGCAATACGCAAAATATTAATAATGGCTGCTCCCGCCTCATCACCAATAATAAATACCGGATTACGCGCACGGACAATTTCTGCATGTAGTCTGGCAACTGCATTTTCATCAATCAATGCAGGTCTATCCAGCAAGGTGTTGAGTTGGTAATTGACCCGTTCATCCAATGTTGGCATGGCCATCACATCGCGGGGAACGCTGATATGCGCCGGGCCGGCTGGCGAGCCCATGGCGGACATAATTGCGGCCGCCAGTTTATGTTCAAACTGGTTAATATGAGAGATCAATGTGTTGTATCGAGTGCAGTGGGTATACAGACCCACGGTGTTAACGCCGGTGCACGAGGAGTCCTGAATAGCGCCCTTGCCAAAGGTGGCAATGGCGGTTTGGGCTGTGATCACGAGCATCGGCACATTGTTTTCGTAAGCCGAGGCAACCCCGGTAATCATATTGGTGGCGCCCGGACCCGTGGTTGAACAGCAGACTCCCAATTTGCCACTATTCCTGGCATAGCCGTCAGCCATAAAGGCGGCGCCAGTTTCATGGCGGGCGACTACGGCGCGCACGCCGCCGCGTCGCTCACTGCGTGCCAGAGCATTGTAGAGTGGCTCTATGGCGCCACCGGGTACACCAAAAACATATTCAATACCTAACTGATCAAGATAGGCCACCAACAGGTCAGCCATGGTTGGTCCGACCGTGCTGTCAAGATAAGTCACTTTTGCGTTTTTGCCTGTCATAGCTTTCCTTAATGATGTGGGGGTACGAATAGGTGCAACTGAAGTGAACGGGTGATTTTTATTAACCTCATTAATAGTTTATGAAGTAGGCCTTATCAAACTCATATGCCAGTCTTTACGCATTTAGAATTATTGCCGGCAATTTTGAAAACTCACTGTGCTGGCCATACACCTGAACCATTTCTCTCAACAGTCGATCTCCACCGTCAATTTAGAGATCCCTGCAGCCAATCACTGCGAACTTCTTAGCGAGCTTTCATTCGACATGGGCACCCGAGTGGGTACAATGCGCTTCTTGCTTAAACAAAAGACATTTATGAATAACCCGATACTCAACCCGGAGAACCAAGCCGAGAATCACCAGCAGCCACAGCCGGAGAAAAGAGAAAGTCTGTTACTCAATCTGGCTTTTAATATTGCGATCCCCACCCTGGTGTTAACCAAGCTCAGCGGTGATGAATATCTGGGGATCAAGCTGGCAATTATTGTGGCGCTGTCATTCCCGATTATTTATGGCGTGCGCGACTTTTTTAGCCGCGGCAAAATCAATTTTTTCTCAGCGTTGGGCGTGGTCAGTGTGGCTCTGACAGGCGGCATCAGTCTGATGGAGCTTGACGCAATCTATATCGCCGTCAAAGAGGCTAGCATCCCGGCTCTGATTGGTCTGGCCACACTCATCTCGCTCAAGACGCGGCAGCCGTTGATCCATACTTTCTTGCTTAACGACGCTATATTTGAGCTCAATAAGATTAATCACGCCCTGCAGCTCAATCAGCGCCAGGCCGAGTTTGATCGTCTGCTGATCAATGCGTCGTGGATTCTCGCCGGCTCGTTTCTGCTCTCGGCAATACTCAACTATTTACTGGCAGTCTATCTGCTCACAGCAGAGCCCGGCACCCAGGTATTTAATGAGCAGCTCGGCAAAATGACAGCATTGAGCTTTCCGGTTATCGCCGTCCCAGCCATGTTGGTCATGATTGGCGATATGATTTATCTGTTCAAAGGCATTACCCGTATCACTGGGTTGTCGATGGATGAAATTATTAAGCAGAAATAACAGTGAGAGACGTCACCATGTGGTACGCAATTATCAGTGAAGATATTACAAACAGCCTTGAGAAGCGCACGCAGGCGCGTCCGGCGCATTTGGAGAGATTGCACCAACTCAAGGAAGACGGTCGCCTGCTGATTGCGGGACCACACCCAGCCATTGACTCTGAGGATCCTGGCGAGGCGGGTTTTAGCGGCAGCCTGGTGGTGGCTGAATTTGACTCACTGGCAGCGGCGCAGCAGTGGGCCGATGCTGACCCCTACATGGCGGCGGGTGTTTATAAACAGGTTACGGTAAAGCCGTTTAAGAAAGTGCTGCCCTGATGGCCTCTGTCAGAGCCGGGCAGCGCATAGCTGCTGGGGAATAGCGCGCAAATGGTTATCATTTGTCGCTGATCGGAGTATTATCCGAGGAGCTTTTATTTATCGTTTTAAAAATCTTATGGACTCTTTTATGCAGCAACGTTTCATAACACCACTGGCACTGGCCCTTCTCGCGCTCATTTTTAATTCTGCCACTCTGGCTCAGGAGCCCGAGACGGAAGAACTGACTACAGAGCTGGAATCGACAACAGCAGCGCAAGCCGTTGTCGCCAACGATGACCGTGAGAAAGATTATCTGACAGACACCTATGTCTATATCGCAGATGAATTTTTGGTGCCACTGCGCTCTACGCCTTGCGGGCGTTGCACTATTGTTCATCGCGGCCTCAAATCCGGGACCAAATTGCAGTTGCTGGAGATTGTTGACGGCTGGGGCCACCTGATCACCGACAAAGGCACCGAAGGGTGGCTGGAAGAACAGTTTATCAGCAGGGAGCCCATTGCTCGTATTCAGGTGGTTCAGCAAGCCAAAAAGCTGGCCTCTCTGACAGCCAGCAATGCTGAACTACGTAACACCATTAAGGAATTGCGCGACTCATCCAAGACGATTCGTGGCAAGCTCAACCAATTTGACGGAGACAAAGCGTCTCTGCAGCGCGAGCTAGCTGAAATCAAAACGATCTCAGCAGATGCCATTGCAATCAATCAGCAAAATGAGCAGCTGGTAAAAAATAATCTGATGCTGCAACGTGAAAATGACACCCTGAAAGCCAATGTTGATGATCTGCAAAAAGATCACCGCAATCAGTCATTTCTGTACGGTGGTCTGACGGTTTTCCTCGGCGCGATCCTGGTGGTGTTGATTCCCAAGCTGCGCGGTCGCAAGCGTTTTTCCGAGTGGAGCTAGAGGCTCCATTTAGTCACGTTAGATAAAAGAAACAAGGAATAACGATGAACAACTGGTATAAATCGGTCTGCCGGCCTGCGGCAGTGATGCTGGTTTTGTTGGCCCAAGCCTGGTCCAGCAGCAGTATTGCTCAAAACCCACAGGTAAAGCTGCGCACCGATATGGGTGATATTGTCGTTGAGCTGTATTCCCAGCAGGCGCCGATAACCGTGGATAACTTTATCAAGAATGTTAACAACTTCCACTACGACGGACTGATTTTTCACCGCGTTATAAAGGGCTTTATGATCCAGAGCGGGGGTCATACCTTTGATTTGACTATGCGCGAGTCGGGGCGCGATCCGATTGTGAATGAGTCGTTTAACGGCCTGGCTAACAATCGTGGCACGATTGCCATGGCCCGCACCCAGGATCCTGACAGCGCTCAGGCCCAGTTTTTTATCAATCATCGGAATAATTCATCACTCAATGCCAGTGGCTCGAGGGCGGGCTATGCCGTTTTTGGCACGGTGATATCCGGCATGCAGGTGGTCGATGCGATTGCCGAAACAGAGGTGCATAACGTTGGCATGTACCAGAATGTGCCAGTTACGCCGATCCGTATTCTGACTGCCCGGCTGTTAAATCCAGCTGTCTGGAAAGCGCTGCCCGAACCGAAAAAACTCCCGGCTTATGAAAAGCCAACTCCGATTCGATAGTTGCCCTGCCCTATGACCGCTCTCAGTATCAATCTCAACAAAGTCGCTCTGATTCGCAACTCCCGCGAGGGCAGTTACCCGGATGTTACCGAGTTTGCGCAGCTGTGCATTGATCAGGGCGCCGATGGCATCACTGTTCACCCGCGCCCCGATCAGCGGCATATTCGGCCCGATGATGTGCGAAACCTGGCCGAGCTGGTCAAGTCAGCGCGCGAAGGCCTACCCAAACTGGAGTTTAATGTTGAGGGCAATCCCTTTGCACCGGCAATCGGTAGCTACCCCGGGTTTCTTGAACTGGTCACTGAGACTTTGCCAGACCAGTGCACGCTGGTTCCCGATGGCGACGATCAACTGACCTCGGATCACGGTTTTGACCTTATCAGTTCGGGTGAACAACTGAAACCGATTATCCAGCGACTTCACAAGCTGGGAATGCGCGTCAGCCTGTTTATGGATCCGGATCTGGAACAGATTGAGCTGGCCAAGGCAGTGGGCGCAGACCGGATTGAACTCTACACCGGGCCCTATGCGGCAGCCTGGGGATCAGATCAGCTGAAGCACTTTTTCAACAGCATCTGGCCGCGGCTAAACTGGCCACCAGCCTTGGCATGGGCGTCAATGCAGGGCACGATCTCAATCTCGAGAATCTAGCCAAGTTTGCCACTATCCCGGACCTTCTTGAGGTCTCGATTGGCCATGCCTTTACCGTTGATTCTCTGCTGATGGGCATGCCGCAAGCCGTGCAGCGCTACAAAGCGCTGCTGGCGTAAGCAGCCGGAAGCCGCCAATGACGACCACGGCGACAGTAGCTCTGACTCTCTCCTGTATTGGCGCCGGACGCCTCGGGTCAACGCTGTGTCGGCTCTTTGCCGAGCAGGCGACCCAGCCCTTGCAGATTAACCAAATACTCAACAACCATCTTGAGTCTGCCACAAGGGCGGTACAATTTATTGGGTCAGGTGAGGCCACCGAGTCTATCCAGCAGCTTGTCCCAGCTGATTTGTGGCTGATCGCAACACCTGATGATGCGATCGCAGAGGCCAGCCGGGCGCTTGTTGACGCAGGGGTTTTGCGGGCGGGTGATATTGTTTTCCACTGCAGCGGAGTACTTGGTTCTGAAACGCTGGCAAACACCGTTTCGACCACAGACTCCTATCGTGCCTCGGTGCACCCTGTTCACAGCTTTGCCGATCCAATGAGCTCACTCTCCCGTTTTGCCGGCAGCAGCTGTGCAGTGGAAGGTGACGACCAGGCATGCGCACGCTTGGGCGATTTGTTTAGCGCGATTGGCGGGAACTGCTTTGCCCTGCAAGGCGGTCACAAAGCGCTCTATCATGCCGCCACGGTGATGGCCTGCAATAATCTGGTCGCGCTGTTGGCCACTAGCAAGCAGATGCTCGCGGCAGCCGGTATCGATGACCAACTGCAAGCAAAGATACTCGCACCGCTGATTCGTCAGACAGTCGAAAACACCATCAACAACCCTGATCCGGCCACTGTTCTAACCGGACCTGTTTCACGAGGTGACAGCCATACCGTAGCAGCTCACCTTGAGGCCATGGCGGGCCGACCGCAATGGCAAAAAATCTACTCCACACTGGGTGAAGCGGCAGTCGACATTGCCCGGCAACAGGGTTATGCCAGTGATGATGAGCTAGAACAAATAACAGCGCTGCTAACGGCGGCGAGCAAGCCTGATCACTAAATCTTATTGTTCTATCTCACCACTAAATCCAGTGGTTGAGCCTGACAACCACGACAAAAACGGTTAATTACACGGAACCCCCATGACGCAAGCCAAAGACCCATCTAAAACTGACAGTTCCGAGTACTTGGCTCGCAAGTCAGTCTATAACCGTCTGATTACTGTCTACGGCCGCAAGCCAGTGGTAGAAATTCTCAGCGATCCAGCCTTGAAAATTTTCCGTGTGCATTTGGCCGAATCCAATCGTGGCGGTGGCATTGTCGAGCAGATAAAAACGCTCGCCGGTCAGCGCAACATCGAGATTTGCTATCACAGCCGCGAACAGCTGGCGCGAATTTCACGCAACAGCAAACAGGATCAGGGAGTCGCCTGTGATATTCACAGCGCGGGCTATCAGCCTTTTTCCGAAGCGCTAAAACAGCTGCCTGTGTCCGGGCAACAGCCGCTTATCGCTCTGGATGGCGTCACCAATCCGCAAAACCTGGGCATGATTATTCGCAGTGTTACCGCCAGCCCAGCCTTTGGTTTGCTGCTGCCAAGTAAAGGCTGCGCTGATATCTCACCACTCGTGATCAAGGCCAGTGCCGGCACGGTCTTTAAGGGCAATATTTTGCGCTGTGAGTCGCTTGCCTCAGCCTTGCCCGCGTTTATTGAAAAGGGTTTTGAGATCTGTACGCTGTCATCCCATCAGGCGACGCCGCTCGCGGAATTTCGACCGCAGGCACCAGTAATCTACGTTTTGGGGAATGAAACTGAAGGGGTCAGCGCCGAGATCGCGGCACTGAGCAAACATCGTGTAGGTATTCCCATGGCCAATGGTGTTGAATCACTGAATGTGGCGATTACCGCAGCATTAATAGCCTTTAACGGCCTCTAGCCTGCTACTTTTTCCTGCTCAGCCGCTCTTAAAGCCCACAGCGGCGAGAAGGCGGCACCCAGCGCCGAGACCAATATAGTAAGCAGTGCAATCACAGTAAAGGTCTGCGCCAGTCCGGCATGCTCAACCGCATAGCCGCAGGCCCAAGCGCCCAGCGGTGCTCCTCCAAACAGGCAGAGTTGATAGACCGAGGCAGCGCGAGAGCGATGCGAGTGGGGAACCTGATTGTGCAAAATCGTGCGCCCCAATGTCATTGACAGCCCGGAGAATGCTCCCCAGGCAAAAACCACGGGAAACAGGATCCAGAAATCAGGCAATAGTCCGATCACCGCAACCAGTGAACCGCGACCGAGAAAGCTGATAATCATTAAACGGCCGGGACGCCTAAAAGTGTTCTTCTGCCGACTGACAGCAAAATTGGCCGACACAATGCCCACCGTAAACGTCACCTGCAGCAACGCAAAAAGGCCTGCCCCGCCCTGATAACCCTGCCGTGCCACCAATGGCATACCGACCAGATAGATACCAAAAGCAAGGAAGCCTGTGGCAGAGACCAGCAGCAATAGATGACGCAGGGTTTTGTCTTCAGTAAACAGAGCAAAACCCGCGCGCAATTCACGCAACTTGGCACGCGGAGAAGACTTGTCCTGCTCGGGGTCAGTGTCAGTCTCCGATGTGACAGATTGATCTTGGTTGGCAACCCGCTGTGGGTGACTGCGCTTGATCAATATCGAACTGGTGATATACATCAACATCTGCAGCAACAGCAAAACGACTATGCCAATGCTGTCGAGCTGACCGGCAAGCGTAAAGCCGATTCCCTGAGCAATAAACTGCACCATCACTACTTTCGCGACCGCTTGATGCATCAGCGTCTGCGAAGCATAACCGAGCAGGCTCTCACGTGCCGGCTGCACAAACGCAGACACAGTGCCGTAGGTCATGCCAAACAAAATTAAAAGTGGAAAGCTGACTTCGGCAAAAATAATGACCCAGAGCAACAGCATGATGGGGATGGTGTAGAGCAGATACAACTGCCCCAGCCAGGAGCCACGGTGTCGGCTATCGGAGATCACGCCGCCTGGCAGGATAAACAACAAGTTGGGCAACAATACCGCCAGCTGCGCTAATCCCAGACGACTGGGAGACTCTTCCAGCACGCCGACCACCAGCCAGGGGTAGAGCACTGCGTGCAGGCCAAGGGCTAAATTACTACTGCCGATAGTCGCCAGATAATGACGAAAAGAGAAGGTTTGATTGGTCAATTATTTAGGCCGCTTGCGAAACTTCGCTATCAGCCAGCCGAGCGATGCGGCGACACAGAGCACCATCGCCAACAGCACTAACGCGACGACCAAATTGGCTGTCAACTCGGCAACCGGAACATGGTAGATCTTGACCGCCAGCAGCAGAAATGCCGCGCAGCCAAACATCGATGCCAGCCAGGCGGAACGCTGTCTGATCGCTTTTTTTGCCGTTGCCACTTTCAAATAACTGATCCTCAATTGCCCTATTGGTTTACGCCGCTGATTGACTTTGACTGTTCTGGGCCGACCATTCAATTCGCCATGAAGCTTGCTAGCCCAGATCTCTTACCCACTCACAGCGAATCTGTATGTCCGATTGATCGGGCTGATGACCTGCCCCATCGGTGGCAAAAACAAAACTGTGCAATCCGGACATTTCAGTCTCCAGATGCACCGTGGCGCTGACCCAATACATCTTACGCAACAGCGACTCAAACTGTTCAAGCCAGCATCGCCACTCATGTTCCACTCCTTGATAAGACGCCCCAAAGTGAACCACTTCAGTATTAAGACTAAAGTCGGCCACCCCGGGATCATGCAACGAAAACATCTCCCGATTAACCAGGCACCAGGTTTCAGCTGAGGGCAATGCCTGCATGGCATCGCGATTATGGAAGCGGTGCCGGTTGAGATCGTCAGTGACTATATTTTTGATGCAGCCATAAACTACAGACTCGCTGCGACTATTCCTGTTTATCAGGTGATTTTCCATTTCACTGCCTTCCATTTCAACGCTCCATTTTACCTGCTTTCCTTTATCCGTCGCTGCGATGATTCAGTGTTGATTTAAACGCCTTGCAAAAATGCGATAAATTGCTCTTCATTCATCACCGGAATGTCCAGCGACTGCGCTTTGGTAAGCTTCGAGCCCGCGCCCGGCCCAGCGACAAGTTGAGTGGTTTTCGCCGAAACACTGCCAGCAACCTTGGCTCCCAGAGCCTGCAATTTGTCTTTTGCCTCGGCGCGACTCATCACGTCCATGGCACCTGTCAACACCCAGGTCTGGCCTTTTAACGGCTGAGAATTCTCAGCGCTGAGATCAATATCATCCCAGGTCACTCCGGCCTCACGCAGTGCATGAACAATAGCCAGATTGTCCGGATTACGTAAAAAGTCACGGATATGATAGGCAACCACGGGGCCAATATCGTCAACTTCCTGCAGTGTTTCGAGGTCGGCGTCGATAATCGCCTCAAGCGAGCCGAAATTGCGTGCCAGAGTTTGCCCGGTGGCCTCGCCCACTTCGCGGATACCCAGCGCAAAGAGAAACTTGGCCAAACTGGTTTGCTTGCTCGCCGCGATCGAATCGATCAAATTTTGCGCAGATTTTTCACCCATGCGTTCAAGGCCGGCAATTTTTTCGGCACTGAGCTCATAGAGGTCGGCGACCGAGTAGATCAAGCCTTTATCCACCAGCAGTTCCACCAGCTTGTCCCCGAGACCGTCGATATCCATGGCCTTGCGCGAGGCAAAATGTTTAATCGCCTCTTTATTCTGGGCACCGCAGAACAGGCCTCCGGAACAGCGCGCTACAGCCTCACCCTCAAGCCGTCGCACCGGGGATTGACAGACCGGGCAGGCTTCGGGAAAGACTATCGGTCTGGCCTCTGCGGGACGCTTGTCCTTTACCACCGCGGCGACTTGCGGAATCACATCACCGGCGCGACGGATAATCACCGTATCGCCAATACAGATACCAAGTCGTGCAATCTCATCGCCATTGTGCAGGGTTGCATTACTGACGGTAACACCGCCGACAAACACTGGCGCAAGACGTGCTACCGGTGTGATGGCACCGGTGCGGCCAACTTGAAATTCCACATCCAGCAATTGAGTCATCTCTTCCTGAGCGGGAAATTTGCGTGCAATTGCCCAGCGTGGGGCTTTGGCAACAAACCCCAACCGCTGCTGCAAACGTAAATCATTGACCTTGTAGACAATGCCGTCGATATCATAAGGCAGCTGATCACGGCGCTCCTGCATCTGTTCATAATAACTTTCGCAGGCGCTGACCCCGCCGGCCAGCTCGACATAGCGGTTGATTTTAAACCCCCAGTCACCGAGCAGGCCGAGCATATGCAGGTGGGTGTCTGGTGTTACCGCACCTTTGAACTGACCAACACTGTAGGCACACATCTCCAGCGGTCGGCTGGCGGTAATTTTTGAGTCGAGCTGCCTTAGGCTACCTGCGGCGGCGTTGCGCGGATTGACAAAAGTCTTGTCACCCTGCGCGATCGCTGCGGCGTTAATTTTCTCAAAGCCCGCCCGCGGTAGATAAATTTCGCCGCGCACTTCAAGCAACTCGGGGATCCCATCGCCACTGAGTTTTAATGGAATACTTCTGATGGTGCGAACATTGGCAGTGATATCTTCACCCACCTTGCCATCGCCACGGGTCGCACCACGCACCAGCAGGCCGTCATGATAGAGCAGACTGACGGCAACACCATCGAGCTTGGGTTCACAGACGTACTCAATCTGCTCGCCGTCTTTAATGTTGAGGCGTTCACTGATACGCCGATCAAAATCCTGCAACTCCTCTTTATTGAAGGCATTGTCGAGACTGAGCATGGGAACATCGTGCGCAACTTGCGAAAATGTCGGCAACGCCGCACCGCCCACTCGCTGGCTGGGGGAGTCGGGGCTTAAGAGTTGGGGGTATTGTTGCTCGAGGTCCTGCAGTCGCCGCATACCGCGGTCGTATTCACTGTCCGGGATGCTTGGCTCATCGAGCACATAGTAACTGTGATTGTGCCGGTTTAACTCATCCTTGAGCTGTTCATACTGGTTACGAACCTGCTCTGGAATCTGCGCCATTTAGACATCCTTTAGAATACTCTTGGATCACTCTGACCCTCTTCTGCCTGCTCTTTTTGGCGGGCTATCTTTGAACAACGCTCTATTCAAGCGCCATGACTGCGCCGAAAAGCGACGTCTCGGGCACGCTGCCGATAGTGATCAATGGTTTGCCGTGTCATGGAACTGCGGGTTTCATCTAGTATATTACAACCCAGCTTCTCAGCCATGGCATCCACCGAGTCGATCATCAGATCGAAAGCGGAGACAGGATCCGCTATATCGTCCAGGGCCATAAACAGGGTGACACCTGGTGTCATCATCTGATCGATAGTCTTGAGGTCAAAGGTTCCCGGGTTAACCAGATTGGCCATGCTAAACAGCACGTCTCCAGAACCCTCTTCATTGAGATGGCGCTGAAATATTTTCGCCTCGCCGTAACGCAGACCCACACTCAAAGCCACCTCTTGCAGCTGTCTGCCACTGAGCTGTTCCCCTTTGGGGGCCATCAAATGCATCACCAGTATCTGCTGTTGCAGAGTTTCGGATCTGGCTGGCTTGGCAGCCCCGGAACCCACTGCTCTGGAAGAGCTTGATGCAGCGCTGGATGACTCGGCCGTAGGTCGTCGACTGGCAACAGGGTTGCTGGCGGGCCCTTCATTGAGATCAAACTGTTCCTGCTTGGGCTGTTTGAAGCCAAAGTCAGGCTTGTTATTCAGTGCGCGACGCAGGTTTTCCTCAACCTGGCGAATATCATTCTCATCCCTGATACCCACAAGCCGTGACCCACCTGAGGGGAACTGGCTATCACTGAACGGATCGTCGTCGTAATCATCGCGAGCATTTTTTTGTAACTTGCGCGATGACATATGCAGATTTTCATAGCGGTGCTGTTTGATACGCCGCGCGCCGTCAAGAATCAGCGCCAACAGCACCAGCAACCCAATAGCAATTAAAACTTCTCTTGGTCCAAACACATCCATATAAATAACTACTTAATTGAAAACCAAAGTTCTTTTAACCTCTGCTTGAGATCAGGCATCAGCCAGTTCAGCGGCCTGATTCACATCCACACTAACCAGACGCGATACGCCGGGCTCGTGCATGGTTACACCCATTAACTGGTTGGCGGCTTCCATGGAGATTTTATTGTGGGTGATAAAGATAAACTGAACCTGATCAGACATCTCTTTCACCATAGCAGCATAGCGGCCAACGTTGGCATCATCCAACGGCGCATCGACTTCGTCAAGCATACAAAAAGGGGCTGGATTGAGTCGGAAAATCGCAAAAACCATCGCAATGGCCGTGAGCGCTTTTTCACCGCCGGAGAGCAACTGAATAGAGGCATTCTTTTTTCCGGGAGGCCTGGCCATCAGGGTTACACCGGTGTCGAGCAAGTCGTCGCCGGTCATTTCAAGATAGGCATGACCGCCGCCAAACAGTTTCGGGAACAGCTCCTGAATATGATTGTTGACCAACTCAAAGGTCTCTTTAAAACGGGTTCGCGTCTCGCGGTCAATTTTCTGAATCGCACTTTTCAGCGTTTCCATCGCTTCTTCGAGTTCCGCATTTTGGGTATCGAGATACTCCTTGCGCTCAGACTCGATCTTGTACTCATCAATGGCGGCGAGGTTAATCGGGCCAAGGCGCTGGATGCGGTTGCCGATTAACTGAAGTTGCTCTTCCCAATCGCGTATATCGGCGTCCTCGGCAAGATTTTCCAGTAGCGTTTCAAGCTCGGCATTTTTCTCGGCAATCTGCTCTTCGATGGTGCGGCTTAAGGTCGTGATTTCCTGAGCGGCAATGCGCTGAGTCTCTAGTTTACCGCGCACATCCTGCAGTTGATCATCAAGTTCACTGCGCAGCTTTTCATGTTCCCGCATATCATGTTCAACGGCTTCCATGGCCGTTCTCGCTTCATTCAGCTCTGCCTCAATCGTCAGCCGCTGTTCAAGCTTTTCTTCGAGTTCAATCTTGTACTGATCTGAGGGGTCGTCCTTGATATTGAAGGCTTCACGGAGTTGCGCGCGGCGCTCCTGCAGTCGTGCCACCTGTACTTTGAGGCGCTCAATGCCCTCTAGAATCGACGTCAGCTGAGTGCTTAGAGAGGTCTCGCGAACAGCTAGATCATGACGTTTGTCGCGATCCTGACGCGCTTGCTGACGCGCCTTTTCGAGTTGCTCACGGAAACCATCACGCTGAGCGACCAGACTTTCTCGACGCTCGGTATCGGCCTCCATTTTTTCGATAGCCTGTTGTAAGATCTGTCGTGCCTCGGCGAGGTTATCCTGCTCAACAAGTTGTTGTTGCTGAACCTCGGCAAGCTCCTTCTCGGCGCGCTCTTTACGTGCATTGAGCTGCTCAATCTGTACCTCACGGGCACTGAGCTTGGAGCGCAGATCAGCGTAACTGCTCTGCTGCTGTGCGACGCGACTGGCAATCTCCTGACGCTGAGTCTCCAACGCTTTAAGTTGATTTTCAGTGGTTTGACGGTTTTTTTCCAGCTCAGCGACCTGTTTGTCGAGGGTCTCTTTTTCGCTGCTGATAGAGCTCAGTTCCTGCTTGCGCTTGAGCACGCCGGCAGAGGCATCTTTATCCCGCGCCACTCGCAGCCAGTTATTGCCCAGCCAGATGCCCTCGCGAGTCACCACCGACTCAATCGCTGACAAGGTGGGTTGCAAGGCCAGTGCCTCAGCCAAGGTCTCCGCTGCATAGACGTTACCCAGCAGCCCCTGCACCGAGTCACCGCTGACCAGCTCGCTGAGCAGTCTAGCCTTGTCACCGCCAGTAACAACCTGACGGGCCTTGCCAATGAGTAGCAGTTCGCCTTTCTTAAAGTCGTCAAGCAAGCCAATATTGGCCGCGACATCATCCACTGCGACCGCTTGTAAATAACTGCCGAGCACCGTTTCAGCGGCAACTTCCCAACCCTCGGTCGCTTTTACTGACTCGGCAAGGCGCGGATTGGAACCGAGGCCCTTGGCGTCGAGCCATTTTTTTTCTGCATCATCACCCATCGCAGCCTGCTGCAGGGCTTCGAGAGAGGCACGACGTCCCTCCAGATTTTGCTGGCGGCTACGCGCCTGATTGAGTTCGCTGCTCAACTGCTTTTCGCTGCTGCGCGCCGCGTCAATCTGCTGACTGTTATCCAGTCGCTGGCTTTCGGTTTTTTCACGCTCTTGATCGGCGTCTGCCAGCTGTTGCTGGAGCTGAACCACCTCTTCTTCAGCCGGGCTGGCCTGAAAGCTGCTTGCCTCCGTGGACAGGCTTTCATGGCGCTCGGTGAGGCGTCGCATCAGTTGTTCAAGATGTTGAATTCGCGACTGCTGCACTTCGGCTTGCTGGCGTGGCGCGGCGGACTGCTGATTAAACTCATCCCAGGCCTGTTGCCACTGCTGCATGGACTCTTCCGCTGCCTGCAGCGCCTGGGAGGAAATCTGCTCGGCTTCACGAGCTAGCGCCAGGGCCGGAGTCAACTCATCGAATTCAGCCTGCCAACCGGCGGCTTTTTGAATATCTGTGTTGAGGTGCTGCTCGGATTCGGTAAAGTTTCGCTCGGTCTGCTCAAGGTCTTTGTGCAGCTCGGAGGCGCGCTGCTGAGCGTGCTCAATAGCCTGCTCAATCCGTGCCACATCACCACCCACTTTGTAGAACCGCGCCTGCACTTCATTAAAGTTGTCATTCAGACCAGTCGACTGACTGCGCAGTTTTTCAATGGCCGTTTCACAACCGGTGCGCTCCGTGACCACGCGCTCGCGATCAATTTCCAGCTCACCGATCAGCTGCTTCTGCTGCATCGCCGAATGGTTGTAACCGCGCCATTTAAGGGCCAGCAACTCGGCGGAGGTTTGACGCTCTTCCTTTTTGTATTCGGCATATTTTTCTGCGGATTTGGCCTGGCGCTCAAGGCGGCTGAGTTGACGGCCGAGTTCATCGCGAATATCAGTCAGTCGCTCGAGGTTTTCCATGGTGCGACGAATACGATTTTCAGTATCGCGACGACGCTCTTTATATTTTGAAATGCCCGCTGCTTCTTCGATATAGATACGCAATTCATCGGGGCGCGCTTCGATCAGACGCGAAATCATGCCCTGTTCGATAATGGCATAACTGCGCGGACCAAGGCCGGTGCCGAGGAAAATGTCAGTGATATCTCGGCGGCGACATTTGTTGCCGTTTAAATAGTAATTGGACTGGCCGTCACGGGTAACCTTGCGCTTGATCCCGATCTCGGAATAGGCGGCGTATTCGCCGACAATACGTCCTTCGGAGTTATCAAAGATCAGCTCAATTGAGGCCTGACCGACAGGCTTGCGACCACCAGAACCATTGAAGATAACGTCGGACATAGACTCGCCGCGCAGGTTCTTGGCTGAGCTTTCACCCATCACCCAGCGAACAGCATCGATAATATTGGATTTACCACAGCCATTGGGGCCGACAACGGCGCAGAGATTACTTGGGAAATGGACTGATGTCGGGTCTACAAAAGATTTAAATCCTGCCAGTTTTATCGATTTAAGCCGCATAAGTCATCAGTCGTCTAAGTCAGTCTTGGAGTAAATCGCAGCCGAATCGAGGACAGTGCTGCGTCTATTAACCCAACATTCTACACGCTAGAGCGCTGACACAAAACAGAAATAATGGGCCGCGGCAACACCCGCGCAAGGTCTGTCAGCAGCGTGAAACCTGAGCGACCAAAGAGCCGCTTAAAGGGGGATTAAAAACGAGCCGAAGATCGACTACTGGCGAAATTCTGTATCGATTTTGAGCGTTAAGTTTACTGACCCGGAGCTGATATCAGCGGGTTCACTGATCGCCTGCCAGTCTCCTTGTTGAGGAGTTGCACTGCCTGAGCTGGACAACCGTGCCACTACCACCACCGAAGACACATCACCGAGCTTACGCCCAGCTATCAGCGCATCACTGTCACTCAACACCAATTCGGTAGGCAACTGGGCAGCGCTGAGCTTGCGTGCCGCAAGTGGCATCGGTGGGCCATTGGCCTCGATGACCGCAATAAAGACCAACTGGTCCGGAGAAAACTGAATCGCCGGATCAATACTCAAACTGACAGCAATGCGGGGGCCATCAGCCACTATCAGCTCAGGCCCACCCAATTGACGCGCCTGCTGGATCCCTTTTTGTAGCGCCTGCCAGCCATCGCTGGCAGGGTTCAAACCGCGAGCAGCGGCCTGCCAGTAGCTGATGGCACGCGGGTAGTCGGCTTCCTGAAAGGCATGAATGCCTTTTAAACCCAAGACAGTCTGATTTGAGGGGTCGACAGCATAAGCCCTATCCATCGCCGCCAGAACGCGGTCGGAAAATAGATTGGCGTCGACAAAAAACAGCGCCTGAGCATATTGCCCAAGCAGATAACTCTCGTTCGGCTGAATGCGGATGCCCTCGGCAAAATAGTCGGCGGCACCACTCATATCACCACTCGCCACGGCATTCTCAGCAAGGATGGTCCAGTAGTAAATATTGTCCGGACGCTGCTCGGCACGCTGCGCAATACTGGCTTTCAAGTCGGCGGTCCAGCTCTGCTGCTCTCTGAGAGCTTCGGCAATCTGCTGATCAGGCCCGGCGCCAATACCGCGGTAGATCATCACACTGGCCAGCGCGATCACCACCACCAGAACCGGCAGTAACCAGAGGCCTTCGCGCGCTGCAACTCGCTGCTGAATCCTTGCGGTGTTAGCCAACAATAACTGCTCTGCTTCGGCCAACATCTGCTGGTGCTGCTGCGCGCTTATCTCTCCGCGCTCAAGCTGCTGCTGGTATTGGTACTGCTGATCGCGAAAAATATCGACATTGGCCTGCTCAGTGGTATTGGCGGACTCTTCAGGCGCGCGGCGCCCGGTGAAAAAAGGAAAGGCTACAAATAGCCCAGCAGCCAGCAGTAACAGCGCGATTCCAAACCACAGACTCATTGTTCACGATCCTTTTTTTGCGACTCTGATTGAACATCAGCGACGTAATCACTGAGCTCATTATTTGGCTGCTCGTTATCTACCTGCTCGTTGCGCAAAAGCGCGGCTAATCGCTGCCGATCACCAGCACTCTGGCCCGCAGCAGCCGATGCTTGGGCTGCGCTACGCGTGTTGCGCCGAGCCATATACACGGCGATCAGCAGGCCGATCAGCAACAGAACGACCGGCGAGGACCACAAAAACCATGTGGCTCGATTGACCTCGGGTTTATAGAGAATAAACTCCGAGTAACGACTCTTGAGATACGCTTTAATTTCCGGGTTCGAGGCGCCCTCTTCCAGCAACCTGTGCACTTCGCTGCGCAGGTCCTGAGAAATTGGCGAATTGGAGTCAGCGAGATTTTGGTTTTGGCACTTGGGACAGCGCAGCTCCTCCAGCAGTTGCTGATAGCGCGGCCGCAGTGACTCATCGGAAAAACTGACAATATCCTCAACCGCCAATACCGAGCCTGAGAGCAGCATTAGCAGACCTAGCGTTTGCAAGCCTGTTAGACAACGGGACAGTAAAGTGGCCGAATTACTGGTCATGGGTGGTATCCATCAATTTTTGATAGAGATCGCGAAATTCGTTATCCCACACACGATCATCCACCACGCCGACACGGCGGTGACGAATAATGCCTTCGGCATCGACCAGATAGGTCTCTGGCGCACCATAGACACCAAGATCAATTCCCAGGATTCCACGAGAATCGAAAATCGAGAATTGATAGGGGTTGCCACGCTGATCCAGCCATTCCTGCGCCATAGCGCGATCGTCTTTGTAGTTAAGGCCGATAATCTTGACCCCGTTTTCAGCCAGATCATTGAGCCAGGTATGCTCAATACGGCAGGCAAAACACCAGGTCGCCCAGACATTGACCAGCACGACCTGACCGGCAAAATCCGCCTGTGTTACCTGCCGCTGCGGGTCGCTCAGTTCTTCCAGAGCAAACTCCGGAAACGGCTCACCGATCAGTGCCGAGGGTAGCTCTTGGGGGTCTTTGCCGAGACTGGAATAGAGAAAACCACCCAGCGCCACACATAGAATCAGCGGAATAAACAGGGTTAATCGGCTCACTGAACTACCACCGGCTGCGGCTGCGACTTCACAGCGCGTTTTTGCCGCCGTCGGTAGCGCTTATCCAACACCGAGAGCAGTCCACCCAAGGAAATCATTAACCCACCGAGCCAGATACAACGCACAAAGGGTTTTACATGCAGCCGGATTGCCCAGGCATCTCCTTTGAGTGGCTCACCCAAAGAGACGTAGAGATCACGAGTTAACCCTGGATCCAGTGCCGCTTCAGTCATGACCTGATTTCGAGCACTGTAGTTACGCTTCTCCGGATGTAACACAGCAACCAGACGGTCATTTTTGTAAGCACTAATCTGGGCTCGGCTGGCGACAAAATTGGGGCCCTGCACTGCGTCGAGCGAATCGAATCTAAAGCTATAACCGGATACCGACACGGAGTCGCCAGGTACCATACGCACATCTTTCTGAACATCATAAACAGAGCTTAAACCCACCCCGATAGCACAGACCGCGACGCCAATATGTGCACACAGCATGCCCCAATAGCTTGCCGCAAGACCTTTAGCACTGGCTATAAGTCCTTTTGCACTGGCCGCAGGGCTGGAGATATTGGTCCGGGTCAATTTTTGCCGCAGATCGTCTAGGGTCATAGTCACTACCCACAGACTGATAAACAACGTGATCACAGCCACGATTGAGTAGTCAGCCCAAGATAGGGTTTCGGCGAGAAACAGCGGCAGTATCAGTCCGCCAGCCAAACTGATCAGCAAGGGCACAGCACCTTTTTGTCGAAGCAGTGCGGCGTCAGTTTTCTTCCAGCGGGAAAACACCGCTAAACCCATCGCCGCCATCAATCCGAGGGTGAGTGGCACAAAGAAAAAGTCAAAATACGGCGGACCCACCGAGATTTTGCCGATTTCCAAAACATCGGCAATCAAGGGATAGAGCGTTCCGATCAAGATCATTGCCATGGCGCTGACCAGTAGAATATTGTTTAGCAACAACATCATCTCACGGGACAGCCCGCCAAAGCTGGCCACTTCTACCGTGCCATTCTGATTCTGCATCGACGGACCGCGCAGCGCAAACAGCAGTAGCGAACTGCCAACCACTATGCCGAGAAAGGCGAGGATAAAAACACCGCGCTCGGGATCACTGGCAAAGGCATGAACCGAGGTCAGCACACCTGAGCGCACCATAAAGGTTCCCAACAGGCTCAGAGAAAAGGCCAGAATCGACAGTAATAGCGTCCAGCTGCGGAAGACCCCGCGCTTCTCGGTGGCAGAAATACTATGCACCAGCGCCGTGCCGACTAACCATGGCATAAACGAGGCATTTTCCACCGGATCCCAGAACCACCAGCCACCCCAGCCAAGTTCGTAGTAAGCCCACCAGCTGCCAAGCGTTATACCAATAGTCAGAAAGACCCAGGCGCTGTTAATCCAGGGGCGCGACCAGCGTGCCCAGGCACTGTCGAACTGACCGCCAATCAGCGCCGCCACGGCAAAGGCGAAGGGAACTGAAAAGCCAACATAGCCCATATAGAGCATCGGTGGATGCACAATCAGACCGAAGTCCTGTAGCAGTGGGTTAAGGTCTCCGCCCTCAGTGGGAGAGAATGGCAGAATCCGTGCAAACGGATTGGATGTAAGCAGCAAAAACAGTGCAAAGCCGACCGAGATAGCACCTAATATCGACAGCACTCTGGCCGATAGCACCAGTGGTAGATGGCGACTAAAAAGCGCCACGGCGGCTGACCAACCGGCAAGAATCAGTGCCCATAGTAATAGCGAGCCCTCATGGGCACCCCACACGGCGCTAAACTTAAAATGAGTTGGTAGCAACGTGTTTGAATTATTCGCCACATACTGCAATGAGAAATCATCTTGCAAAAAGGCTGTCGCCAAACAGGCAAAAGAAATTGCCACAAAGACTAATTGGCCCAAGGCCAATGAGTGTCCAAGGCGCATCCAGCTGCGGTAGCCGGCAAATGAACCAACCATCGGCACGATTGCCTGAACCACACAAAGGCACAACGCTATAATCAGCGCGGCATGACCCAATTCAGCTGTCACAGTGCACCCTCTTGCTGCAGTTGCTTCTGTTTGTACGCCTCATTCATCGCATCGGCGACTTCCGGCGGCGTGTAATTTTCATCATGTTTGGCTAATATTTCGGTCGCCTGCAACACCAAATTATCATCCACAGTTCCCGAAGCAATCGCGGCCTCTCCCTCAGCAAACAGATCAGGCAATATGCCGCTGTATTCGACCGTTAGAGTCTCAATACCGTCGGTGACTTTAAACTGCGCCCAAAGCGAATCGTCGGCGCGCTGCAGCGAGCCATCCACCACCATGCCGCCAGCCCGCAGATAGACCCCGCGCGGCGCTTCGCCGGACATAATTTCCGCTGGCGTATAAAAGAAGTTGCCATTCTCGCGCAGCATATAAAGCACCAGCCCGACTACAAGTGATGTGGCGATAACCAGCAGAATGACCAGCTGTAGACGCTGTTTACGTAGTGAATGCATTAAATACTTTCCTCGCTAATATCAGGTTGACTTCTAGTGCTAGCTTGACGAGCCTGTTCGCGCTGTAGATCCCGCGCAACGTCTTTTAGCAGCGCACGGTGATTGATTATCGGCGCCAGCACCAGCCAGACAAGGGCGGCAATGGTGACGGCGAAGGCAGACCAAACATAGGGGCCATGGCCACCCATTAACATCAGTTGTTCAAGATTGTTGAAGTACATAGTTATATTAATCCCCGGCTCTGGCGTCAAAACCAGACTTGGATTGGGCCAGTTCGCGCACCCAGCCGGTCTTGCGCTCGCGGCGCAGAATTTCACTGCGAGTGTTCAATATCAGCACCAAGGCATAAAAAAGATAAAACCCGAGAATCATGACCAGCAGTGGCTGAAACATATCCGGGTGCATACTCGGCGCCGACGTCAGTTTGATGGTTGCCGGCTGATGCAGGGTGTACCACCAGTCGACCGACTTGTAAATGATCGGGATATTGACCGTGCCGACAAGTGCAAGAATTGCACCGGCTTTGCTCGCGGCATCAACACTATGGTAGGCGTACTGCAAGGCCATGACCCCGGCGTAGAGAAACAGCAAAATCAACATAGAAGTGATTCGTGCATCCCAAACCCAGTAAGTTCCCCAGGTCGGCTTGCCCCAAACAGCACCCGTAAACAGAGCGATAAAAGTCAGTACGGCACCGATAGGAGCGGCTGCTTTCATGACCATAAAAGACAGCTTCATTCTCCAGATTAGACCGACGGCTCCGGCGATCGCCATAATGTAATAGCCCGCCAAAGCCAAAAACGAGGCTGGCACATGGATGTAAATAATTCTGAAACTGTTGCCCTGTTTGGCATCAGCCGGTGCATAGGCGAGCCCCCAGACCAGGCCAATAATTAGCACCAGCAGCGTTGCCACGGACAACCAGGGTAACCAACGACCCGTGGTTTGGTAAAACCAGCGCGGCGATCCGAGACGGTGAAACCACTGCCAATTCGAAAACACTTTCATCAACAAACCTTTTCCATTTTTTAATTGCTGGCTGTTACACGCAACGCTCCAGCAACAGCCAGTGGGCAGAGCGCAACCGCGGCGGCAAACAGCGCCCCGAGAATCGCCAAGGGTGGCAGCCAATTAAAACCATCAATGGCATAATTCACGGTTGCCGTGCCAAAAATGACCACCGGCATATAGAGCGGCATAACTAGTAGAGTTAGCAGCAGACCGCCTTTTCTCAGTGATACAGTTAGCGCGGCACCCACTGCACCGAGAAAACTTAAACAGGCTGTGCCCAGAGCCAGACTGCAAATTAGCGGTATGTAACCGGCGCCGGGCAGTGACAACATCAACCCCAGCAAGGGTGACACCAGCGTCAGCGGCAAACCGGTGGTCAACCAGTGTGCGGTAATTTTGCCCAACACCGGCAGTGGTAACAGTTGCGGGGTGAGTAACATCTGCTCAAGACTGCCGTCCTGATAGTCACTGGCGAATAGCCCGTCTACCGACAACAGTGTGGCTAGCAGCGCGATGACCCAGATCATTCCGGCCGCAACCTCCGCAAGCCGCGCTGACTCTGGGGTTAAACCCAAGGGAATCAGCGTTGAAACCATCACGAAAAACAGTACCGGACTGGCTACTTCACCACGGCGCCGATAAGCGAGTAACAGATCGCGTCGCAACCAGGCGGAAAAGCCGCTGTTCATCTGCCGCGCCATTAGGCGATATGCTCCGTGCGTGCCAACAGGTTGTATTTACGCACATTATTAAGTGCCAGATCTTGGTGTGTCGACAGTACTACCAGACCGCCCCGCGAGACATGCTGTTGGAGGCAGGATTGCAACAACTGCACCCCCTGTTTATCGATCGCGGTAAACGGTTCGTCGAGATACCAAAGGCGCGCCTCGCTGATCAGCAGTCGTGCCAATGCAACGCGCCGATGCTGCCCAGCCGACAGGGTGTAACAGGGAATATCGCTATAACCGGCCAAGCCGACTTCAGTAAGTGCGTCGCTAATTGAGATCTGATTTGACTGCGCGGCATTGGCGACCATCCAGCGCAGGTTTTCTTCCGCAGTGAGATTTAATTTAACCGCCGGTTGATGCCCGATATAGAGCATATTGGCGAAATAGTCATAACGGCAGTCTGCAATATTGCATCCGAGGTAGTTGATGCTACCTGCACTGGGTTGGAGTGCGCCGGTGAGGAGTCGCAGCAGTGTGGTCTTGCCACTGCCATTGGCTCCCTCGATCTGTAAGATATCGCCGCCATTCACAGTGAGGTCTATCGCATCAAACAGGCAGCTGTCATCGCGCTCAAAAGCGAGATTTTCGACACTCAATAAAGGTGATTGCGACACAGACATCTTCCGAGCTAGGTGAACATTTGGCGTGGGGCATTATGCCAAAAATAGCGCTCGAATGTGGTAAAAATCTGCCTGCTCAGATGGCTGCATTTACAGGGCTTGGATGCAGAGATCAGGCAGCGCTGATTCTAGAGAGGGAAAGTGGGCTAATCGAAATCCAGATCGAAATCATAGTCCTGGGTCTGTCTTCTGACCCTGGCTTCTTCAAGTTTCTGCTCAAGGCGTCGACGTGACTCGAGATGAATAGCGAACTGCCGCTTCTCTGAAAGCGCGGTCGTTTCAGCCTCATCATCGCCTTCAAAATCGTCGTCTGTATCCAGATCTTCGTCGTCGCTCATTATCAACCCTTTTTTCAGAGCCTAAAGACTGCCGCTGTTGACGCTAGCGACACCTTAACAATGCGAAAAGTAAGTCCAAAACCCATTTTCGTCAAGCAATTAAAACCTATATATTTCAAACGCTTAAAACTTATTTTTAGCGATTAACAGGTCGGCGGCAAATAAACGGGTCAATTCACCTCTTGGGCTGACCATTGACTATAATTTTAGTTGTTTTAGCGCCGACCGCAGAAACTCTTGGCAGGTAATCCCAAACCACTTAAAACATTTGCCAGTCCTGTCGTTCAATCTTTAAATCCGCCGTCTGCGTACTTAGGACTAGAATGTTCTACCCAAGACTAGAATGTTTTACCCAAGACTAGAATGGGTTACCAAAGTTTAGAACGGTCTACCCAAGTTTGTGAACTGCACGGAGCATGCCCGAAATGAAAAACCGATATTTTTCCTCTGGCTCTTTAGCCGCTTCTATTATCGCCCCCATCGTTGCCCTTGGCGTGTTTGGCCTTATCTCATCCATTAGCCTGGCCGAAGAGCGCAGCGCAGTATTTGCCGGCGGATGCTTTTGGTGTACCGAGAGCGATTTTGAAAAGCTTGACGGTGTTATCTCAGCCACCTCTGGCTATATTGGCGGCGATCTCAAGAACCCAACCTACAAACAGGTCTCCAGTGGCGGCAGTGGCCACACCGAAGCTGTTGAGGTTGTTTTTGATGACAAAACGATCAGCTATGCTGAGTTGGTGACCTATTTCTGGACGACTATCGATCCCACTGATGGTGACGGGCAGTTTTGTGATCGCGGTCAGCAGTATCGCAGCGAGATTTTTTATCGCAATCAACAACAGCGAAAAATTGCCGAGGAGTCAAAGCGAGCTCTTGCTGCCAGCGGCCTACTGAAACAGCCCATCGTCACAGCAATCACCGCGGCAAAAACATTCTACAAAGCTGAGGATTACCATCAGGATTACTACCTCAAAAATCCACTGCGCTACAACTACTATCGCTGGGGCTGTGGTCGCGACAAGCGCCTGGCCGATTTGTGGGGGGAACCGAAAAAATAGCCTCTGGCCCATCTGGCGACGATGTTAATGAACAACAAACACGTCGCCGCGGACATGGTGAATAACCTTTTCCGACGTATTGCCGAACAGTTTACCGGCGATGCGAGTTGACAGATGGCGGGCCGCAGCACTGCCGATAACCAGCGCTCCGCGGTCGCCCACAGCGTCCGCCAGCTCAGAATCGACAAAGCCGCAGCGCACTTCAGTCGCATCTGCGTCGATATGCAAGCGTCGCAGTGTGTCACTCAAAATCTCTTCAGCGCGATCAATAGCCT